>WOR8_10000024_pt1 | contig 144685 bp, 127 predicted proteins | sample DeeMarSeWOR38_10_FD_19890 | JGI IMG/M metagenome (IMG submission 19890)
ACCGTGCCCTCGTAATCGTGGACTTTGTGAATCAAAATCTCGTAAACCTGGTCCATAATAGCGTAAGCGTCTTCGATACCCAGCATCTCCGCCAGAGGGGTGAAGCCCTCCATGTCGCAGAACATCACCGTGGCCTGCTTGCGTTCGCCTTCGATTCTATCCCTCTGGGAGAGGATTTTCTCGGTCAGACCTTTGGGAAGATAACGTTGAATCTTATTCAATTTCTCGTCAAACGAAAGTCCTTTAACACCGGGCTCTGAAGGCTTGGTCAGGTTGTGGCCGCATTCTCCACAGAATTTATCGGTCCCTTCGATTTCGGAACCACATTCCGGACACTTTAAGGCCAGTTTCGTCCCGCATTCAACACAGAACTTCTTGCCGGATTTGTTCTCAAAATCGCATTGGGGACATTTCATTCTTGATACCTATTGTTTGAAACGCTTCGAGGAAAGGGGTGACGTGATCCAAATGACAACACAAGAAGCCCCTAACGGAACAGCAGCATTCCGCTAGGAGATAGGTGGGCACATTTTGAGGCGTTTCTCCATTGTATCTTTACCTGGCTGTCAGGTTAAAGCTTAAGGGAAACCTGTATATATTTCAGCAAGAAAAGAATTTTAGAGGTGGAGAAGTATGAAGATTAAATATATGAAGCTTCTTCAAATGTCAATAAAAGCGGGTTGATTCGCTGGAACTTGAGATTTTAAAAAAGACCATTCAACCAAAACCTAAGCCATGGCATCCTGTAATATGGGAATGACATCGTTGAAATTCTCAACGACATGGCAGCCGGCTTCTCTGAGACGTGCCATCTTGATCGACGGCTTGCCGGAGTCGCCCTCGATCATGGAGGCCGCATGCCCGAAAACGGTCCCTTCCGGCATTGTTTCCACAAATCTTCCGGCGATATAGGCGATCAATGGTTTTGTAAAACCTTTGTTGTTGACGAATTCGGCCACATCTTCCTCGTAGCGGGTGCCCGGCTCTCCCCACATGACGACCGCTTCGGTGGCGGAATCATTCTCGAACAACCTCAAAATCTCTTTTGGCGGGGAGCCGATAAACGCATCTCCGCCGATGCTCACGCACGTGCTTACCCCGAAGCCTGCCTGTTTTACCATCCAGGCACATTCGGCCGTCATTCCACCGCTGCGTGAAATAACCCCGACACTTCCGGAAACAAAGCAGCGCTCGGCGTTGTCGCCGCCGATGGCCCCGAGTTTCACTCTATCAGCGGGGGTGATGATGCCGACCGAATTCGGGCCGATGATTGTGCAGTTGTTCTGCCGTGTCGCCGCTATAAACCGGACAGCGTCCTGCTGCGGAATTCTTTCCGTAATAATCACAATTAAGGCAATGCCATTGCCGATCGCCTCCATGACGGCATCGTACGCAAACGCAGGCGGGACGTAAACAACAGCGGTATTCATTTCAAATTCCCGGCAAGCGCGCTTCAGGGTGTCAAAAACCGGAACACCTTCAACGTTCTGACCTTCTTTTCCGGGGGTGACCCCGGCCACGATTTTTGTGCCGTATGCCAGGGCATGTTTGGTGACCATTGATGCCTCTCTCCCGGTGATGCCCTGAATTACGATCTTTGAATTTTTGTCCACCAGTATGGCCATTCTAGTCCGCCTCCCCCGGGAACGCTTTTCTCATTTTCTCAACCATAATGCGGGCCGTATCTTCCATGGTGATATCGTCGCCGTGGTATTCAAGACCGGCTTCGGTGCATAATCGCCTGGCTTCAGCGTCGTGCACACCTGCAAGCCTGAGGACCGCTGGAAATTTTCCGGGGTCGATATTTAAATCCTTGAAAGCGCCGATGATCCCCTTGGCAACAATATCGGTTTGGGTATTATTGGTGATGTTTAGATTCATATAAAAGCCCTGAACGCCCGGTTTCGACAATACACCCTTGACCAATCCTCTGACCTTGGCTTCGGGCGGGTTTCCTCCGAATTCCGTGTAATTGGCGGGCTTTCCACCGAATCGAAGCAAGGCATCATAGGACAGGAGGCTGCCCCCCCCGCCGCCGCAGAAAAAACCGATATTTCCGCCCTCCATCTCGGTGTAGCGTGCCGTGCCGCGATAGGCTTCGGTTTTGTCGACTTCGATCATCTTTTTTTCCAGAACCGTAAGGGGCCTCCAGGCGCGATCACTGCCGGCTTCCACCTTTTTCGAGAAATAGGGCTGCCGGTACAGGGCATCATCATCAACCCCCATCAACATCGCCGCAGCGATCAGCTCGTCATTCGGCGTTAATGCCAGGGGGTTGATTTCAAGGATGGTGCAATCATATTTGACAAAGAGCTGATAGAGTCGCCCCAAGATGGTGGTTGCTTTTTGCAGAATACTCCCCTTAAGTCCCAAATCGGACCATATTTCCTTGGCCTCGTAAAGATTAAAACCGTTCAGTATATTTACGTGATATTTAAGTATTTTTTCCGGATGGGCCGCGGCAATTTCCTCGATATCGATTCCACCGGCAGTGCTTGTGATAATGATGGGCGCCATTTGTACCGGATCATAGGTAATGGATACATAAAGCTCCTGCGAAATATCCAGTTTTCTTTCCACCAGCACGCGTTCTACCGGAAAATTATGCACGGTCATGGCCAGCAAATTTTCAGCGATTTTAGCGGCCTCATCAGGGTCTTCGGCAAATTTAACGGCACCTGCTTTTCCGCGTTTACCGGCCGTCACCAGCGCTTTTACCACAACCGGGCATCCAATCTGTTCGGCTGCCCGGCGCGACGCTTCGGAAGTGGCTGCAACCCTAAATTCAGGTGCAGGCACGCCATTTTCTTTCAATAAATCCTTACCGATGTTTTCTAAAACACGGGCCATTTCACCCTCCTCTAAACCGGTCTCTATGTGAGTGTCGATATTCCTGAGTCATTTACCTAACGCAGAATTATAGCTGGGGTGAGGAAAATACAGAAATCAGAGTACAGAAAACAGATGACAGACGATAAGGAATGACAGTTTTCTGTCTTCTGACCTCTGTTTTCTGTGCTCTGAATTATTAATTCATGTCATGTTTCAAAGCAAGGAGTTTTACGATTACCTGAAGCGATAATATCTGAAAAATAGCAATATCTATTGACAAAACCAAACGGTTTCTATAATGGGTTAAACATTCAACCATTAAAATTTTATGCCCTTAATCCTTTTCACATCCGGAGGATGCTATGGATGAAGAGCAGAACATATTTTCCCCTGTTCGGGCTGAAAGGGTTTCCCACCAAATAGAAGGCCAGTTAAAAGAGGCCATCATCACCAATCATTATCGAGCAGGAGACAAACTGCCATCGGAAAGAGAACTCGCTGATATGTTCAGCGCCAGTCGTTCAAGTATTCGCGAGGCCATCCGCTCCCTTGAGAGGTCCGGTTTTGTGGTGGTTAAAAAAGGGGTTCAAGGCGGTGCTTTCGTAATAAAAAAAGGGAATTCCAAGCCGATGGTAAATTATCTGCGGGATGTGATGCGCCTGAGGCAGGTCAGTCTCGAGGAAATTCTCCAGGCGCGCCTCATTTTAGAGCCGGAAGTCGCTGCCGAAGCCGCCTTAAAGGCAACCCCCGAGGATATCGAGCTTCTGGAAGAGATAACCCAGGATCAGCTCAGAGGATTTGATTCTGAAAATCCCGTGATGCAATTCGATCGCAACCCCAGGTTTCATCGCATCATTGCCGAGATAACGGGGAATCAGGTCTTTATTATCATCATGCAGATTTTATTGGAGATACATGCCTTTCGAATGAATCAATTCAAGCTGGATGAAAAAACCATACGCAGAATAACCCACCAGCATGATGGCATCATCGCAGCACTTAAAAAGAAAGATAAGCAGCTGGCCTTTGAAGAAATGAAGAAGCATGTCCTGGCCGTTCATAAAATGCATTTAGCGTTAGACGCCAGGACAAAATAAGAAAAACGGATTTCTTTGGACTTGGCTCAAATAATGGAAGACATTTTTAGAGATAACTTGAAGTGGTTTCAAAATCTCCGATCAGATTCTAAAAGACGATTCAGATCTTTAGTGCATCGGACAATAGGATGAACCCGAAACGCCCGCAGAACAGCGAAAATATTTCCATGGCCTGGGGAAGTGATGCCATCGCGGAACTATTGCGGCGCCTCGATCTTAAATATATTGCCTTCAATCCCGGAGCCAGCTTTAAAGGTCTTCACGACAGTATCGTGAATTATCTGGGCAACCAGAATCCCCAATTGCTGCTCAGCCTTCACGAGGAGCACGCGGTGGCCATCGCCCATGGTTATGCCAAGATCACCGGTAAACCCATGGGCGTTGTTGTTCACAGCAATGTGGGATTGATGCACGCCAGTATGGCCATTTATAATGCCTGGTGCGACCGGGTTCCGGTGTTTATTCTGGGCGCCACCGGACCGGTGGATGCATCCCGGCGCCGCCCGTGGATTGACTGGATCCATACGGCTCAGGATCAGAGTTCTCTGGTTCGCGACTATACCAAATGGGATGACCAGCCCGCATCGGTGCCGGCGGCGTTCGAATCTCTCCTGCGCGCCTATCAACTCAGCCTTACGGCACCTTGTGGACCGGTATATATCTGCCTGGATGCGGCTATACAGGACTGCGAACTGGAAAATCAAATTGCGGTACCGGATCCAGCGCGGTTTCAACCGGCCGCAGCGCAGGAAGCATCCCCTGAGGTTCTCCGGCAGGCGGCCAAACTCCTGCTTGAGGCCAAAAAACCCGTCATTCTCCCGGGCCGTGTTTCACGAAGCCGCGAAAAATGGGACCTGCGAATTAGACTGGCTGAATTTCTAGGGGCATCGGTGTTAACCGAACTGAAAGTCGGCGCTGCTTTTCCGACCGGGCATCCGCTCCATGGAGCCGGCTCCGGTTTCTTTTTTTCAAAAAAAGCCATCGAATTGATTGGCAGCGCAGATGTCATCTTTAGCCTGGACTGGCTGGATCTGGCCGGCGCTTTAAAACAGGTCTGGGGAACAAAGGCTGTTGAAGCAAAGGTGATTCATTGCTCCGTGGATGGTTATGTTCACAGGGGTTGGAGCATGGATTATCAGGGCCTGCCGCCGGTGGATCTGCCTATTTTGGCTGAACCCGATTCAATATTGCCCCAGCTCTTGGATATTCTGGAGGCGTCGGGGCGCAGCCGGAGCAGACCGGCCGAAAGCATGGAACCGAAAAGCCCTTCCACTTCTCCAAACGATACCGGACCGTTAGGCCATTACGAGATTGCCAATGCGCTCAAGATCGCCGCAGATAAGCGCGCAACCTGTCTTATTCGGTTGCCCCTCGGCTGGCCTGCGGACGCCTGTGATTTTCGGGATCCGCTGGATTATCTGGGTACCGATGGGGGGGCCGGCGTAGGGGCAGGGCCCGGAATGGCAGTCGGCGCGGCCCTGGCGCTGCGCGGATCGGACAGGGTGCCGGTAGCCATTCTCGGCGACGGCGATTATCTGATGGGTATCAGCGCACTCTGGACGGCCGCTCGCTACAAGATCCCGCTGGTGATTATCGTTTCCAATAACCGCGTATACGGAAATTGTGTACGCCATCAGGAAGAAATTGCACAACTGCGAGGCCGGCCCTCAGCGAACAAATGGATCGGCCAGTGCATCGACAACCCGGCCGTTGATCTTGTAGGAATGGCGCGAGCTCAGGGGTTAGACGGTGAAGGACCGATTGATCGTTTAGAAGACCTGCTTCCAGCATTTAGGCGTGCCGTTGAAGCTGTCGAAAACGGTCGGTGTTACGTGGTTGATGTGGCGGTGTCAGCGTGATGGGTTGCAGGGACAGCCCGCGTGTATACACGTCAATACCCAAGCAACCGAAAACGAAAAGGAGGTTTAAATGCAAACGAAAAGAAAAGATGCAAGGATTCAAAAATTGGTTATTATGGCACTTGTCGCCCTCGTTGGAATCGTTTTTGGCATCTGTGATGGCGTCATAGCGGCTGATACATTCCCGTCGCGTGCGGTGACCGTCATCAACCCGCTGCGACCGGGAGGCGGGACGGACATTGAATTGCGGAACCTGACGCCTTTCGTCCAGAAATATATCGGGCAGCCTGTTGTTGTCAAATCAATGCCGGGGGGCGGAACGACCATTGGCGTCACTGCCGCCGAGAGTGCCAAAGCCGACGGTTATACCCTTATTTGTGTGCCGTTGCAGCATGCCATTCTTGCTCAAAATTTTCACGAAAGCGGCACGCATCTGGAAAATTTTGAACCCATCTACGGTTGGTTTGAAGGGCCCATGTCCATCGAGGTAAAAGGTGACTCACCTTATAAAACTTTGGGCGAGCTGGTGGCTGCCAGCAAACAAAAAAAGCTTAAGGCGGCCCTGGCCGGGATCGGCTCCATCGACCATCTGCATACGCTGCTTCTGGATCAGCAACTGGGCCTTAAGGCCACGACCATCCCTTACGGCGGCGGCGGGCCGGCATCAAAGGCAGCGATGGGCGGTGAGGTGGACTTTCTTGTGGGCTTGAGCACCACGGCTGTTCGCTTTGTCAGAGATGGGAAATTGAGGGTGCTTGCCATATTAGGGCCCAAGCGTTTAGAAGCGCTTCCGGACAGTCCGACCATTTACGAGCTGGGGTATAAAGATTATCCTAACATCTCGTTTATCCGTGGAGTGCTGTCCCCTCCCGGAACACCCGAAGCGGTCGTCAACACTCTCGAAGCAGCCTTTAAAAAGGCTGTCGACGATCCGGGCTTTAGAGAAATTATGAAGAAACAGGGGCGGCCGGTAAAACCGTTTTCCGCCAAGGATATGAAACAAGCTGCCGAGGATACCTTTAAACTGTCCCAGAAGTACACGCCTTTTATGCAAGAGGCCGCCAAGAAAAAGTAAGATATTTATTCTCGGGTGCCGGGGAGGGGTCGACTCAAATGACCCCTCCCTGAGGTTCAACTTTTCGATTGGGTTTTCCTAATCCCGCCACGGCGGGATTCCACCCGCAACGATTGGGGCACTTCGCGCCCCTGTCTTTTACCGCCTATGGCGGTAAAATCCAAGCCACCCGCTTTGCGGGTGGTCGTTGACTCAGGAGGCTGAAATTGATTCGTTATCTGCATCGCTATGGCTTGCTCTCCATTCTTTTTCTGACAGACGTGGGTTTGCTGCTGCTAAGCATTTTTCTTTTTTTTCTGGCGGCTGACTATCCGGACATGGCCCGCATGTTTCCCCGCCTGGCGCTGGTAATGATCATGGTTGTTACGCTTCTAGATATGATCTGCTTTATGCGTGATCAGGAGGCGAAAACACCGTCGAAAGAAAGAGAGGAAGGCTTCGAAGCGGTCCGCCCGGGACAGCAATTAAAAGTTCTCTATATGGTTGCCCTCATCTTTATTTTTTTCTTTTTTATGCTTCTTTTCGGACTTGCCCTGGGGACATTTCTTTTTCTTATGCTTTCCGGCTGGACTTTAGGATACCGGAAATTCAAAACCCTTATTTTTTCTGCGGTGATCATTACGGCTTTTGTTTACGTTATCTTTCGCGTCATTATGAACTCCTTTTTACCGGAGGGGCTTATTTTTAGTATTACAGGAGGATAAAGGCGTGTATTCCCTGGAAGCATGGATCTCAGCCGCTGGAATTGTTTTTCAATGGCAGAATATGGCGATGGTTTTTGGCGTGTCTCTGATCGGACTGACGATCGGATTTCTACCGGGGATCGGACCACTGACGGCACTGCCCCTTTTTCTACCCATTACCTATGGCATGCAGCCCGGGCCCGCGCTGATTCTTTTGGCCATCCTCTATATGAGCACCACCTATGGGGGGTCGCTGTCGGCCATACTGTTGAATACACCGGGAACGGCCGCTTCGGCCGCGACCTGTCTTGACGGATATCCCATGGCCAAACAGGGGAAAGGCGGCGTGGCCATCGGCATTTCCATGATGAGTTCTTTTGTCGGTGGATTCATCGGTCTGGCCGGGTTGATTTTTCTTTCTCCCATTATTGCCGATTTTGCCCTGAAATTTCAGCCGGCCGAGTATTTTATGCTGGCGGTTCTCGGCCTGGTCCTGATTGCCGCTTCGGCTAAAGGGTCCGTCCTGAAAGGATTTATTGCCGGCGGTTTTGGATTTGTCGTCAGCTCCATCGGGATGGATATGATGACCGGTTATTCCCGATTCACTTTTGGCAGCGTTTATTTAAAGGGCGGCATCCCCCTGGTTCCGATGATCATCGGGCTGTTTGCTTTTTCGGAAGTCCTTGCGCTGATCGAGAGTGGCGATCGCACCATTTCCGAAAAAGGGGCGCTGTCGGGCCGCATAATCGATGGTTTAAAAACGCCGTTCAGATATATCAAAACGGTTCTAAGATCTTCTTTAATCGGTTTGGGGATCGGCACCATTCCCGGGGAAGGAGCGGCGGTCGCCAATTTTACGGCCTATCTGGCCGAGGCCCGCGCCTCCAAGCATCCGGAGGCATTCGGTACCGGGATTCCCGAAGGCGTTATCGCTCCGGAAGCGTCTAACAATGCCTGTGTCGCCGGGGCGCTTATTCCCACGCTTACCCTGGGAATCCCGGGGGGCGGGGTGGCCGCCGTTTTCATGGGCGGGATCATGATTCACGGACTCAACCCGGGCTTTGAGCTGTTTACAAGGCATCAGGATATCCTGACGACTCTTTTTTTTGGCCTGCTGGTTGCAAATCTTCTCCTGCTCATATGCGGATCTTTACTTAGCCCGTATGCCGCCAAAGTAACCGTTATTCCCATTAGCATTCTGGCCCCGACCATCGTGGCCCTTGGTGTGATTTCAACCTATATCATGCGAAGCCAGATTCTGGATGTCGTTGCGGCCATTGCTGCCGGAATTATGGGATATTTCATGAAAAAGTACGGGTATAGCACGGTTGCTTTTCTGGTTGCCTTTATTCTTTCGCCTATCGCGGAGAAGAGTTTTTACCAGGCCGTGCTTCTTGCGGACGGCTCTTACCTGACTTTTGCAGTGCGTCCAATTTCAGGGACGTTACTATTGTTGACAATACTGGCTCTGGTTTTACCCCCGATACTGAAAAAATTCCGAAAGCCCGAGTCAGCAGGAAGTGATTGAAAAAGATAAATAAGGAATTGGCTGCCATGAAATATCAAATGCTAAAAATTAATCTGTCAAACCGATCCTATGAAATTGAAGATATCCCGAAGGAGATCATCAGGAAATATGTGGGCGGAAGGGGGTTGGGTTCCTACCTGTTGTACCAAACCGTACCCGCTAACGCAGACCCGCTGGGCGCGGAAAATCATCTCATCTTTACCGCCGGTCCGGCCAGCGGCAGCGGGCTGTATTATTCATCCAAGGCCAACGTCAATACAAAGTCGCCCTTAACAGGGATATATCTGTACTCCATTTCGAGCGGAATTTTGGCACAACAAATGCGACGTGCGGGTTTCTGGGCCATTGATGTGAGCGGAACCGCAGAATCACCGATCTACCTGGTGGTCGAAAACCAACAGGTCGAGTTCAAAGATGCAACCGCCCTGTGGGGTTTGGAAACCGCCGCAGCGCAGAAGCGGATGCTTAAGGATGCATCCCAGAAAGAGGCCGCAACGGTCGGCATCGGCCCTGCCGGGGAACATTTGAATCGGTATGCTTCCATTTTTGCGGATGGGGCGCTTTATCGCTGCTTTGGCAGGGGCGGTGCCGGTGCGGTCATGGGTTCCAAGAACCTCAAAGGCATGGTCGTCACCGCAAATGGTGATCAGAAGTCGGATCATGGCAAGAAAATCAGTGCGCTCAACAAGGAGGTCGCCGGTCTCTTAAAAGGAGAATACAAAGGGTGGGCCGAAAGCTGGCGGCGGTACGAGACCGCTGCGGATTTGGAGACCATGTGTGAACTGGGGCTTGTGCCCACGCGTAACTGGCAAACCGGCCAGTTCGAAGGTTGGCGAGGGATCGACAAATCCACCACGCCCATGGGCTGGCCTGAAAAAGGCCGGGCCTGCGGGCCTTACTGCCCGACACCCGGCTGCCGGGACGTCGAAGTCAAAGACGGGCCGTACAAAGGTGCTCACAGTGATATTGAGTGGGAAACAGTTTACGGTTTCGGAACGAGCTGCGGCGTCGACAAAATGGAAGCCGTCATCGCCGCCGGCCAGATTTGCGACGAATATGGCGTCGACACCATGACGGCCGGCGTAACCATCGGGTTTGCCATGGAATGTTTCGAAAAAGGACTGATCGATAAGCAAGATACGGACGGCATCGAGCTGCGTTTCGGCAATGATGAGGCCATGATTGCCGTGTTGAATAAAATGGTCAGGAAGGAGGGTTTTGGAAAACAGATCGCCAAAGGTACCATGCGCTTATCGAAAGAGATAGCGGGTTCAGAAGCTTTTGCCATGCATGCCAAGGGCATGGAGTTCGGCGGTTATGAATGTCGAGGCTCGAACGGTCAGGCCCTTCAATTTGCCATTGACAATCGGGGCGGCTGCCATCACGGTTATGGTTTGCCCGCCAGAATAGAGATGTTCGACAATAGCCGCTTGGAGGTGGCCGGCAAAGGCGAATATGTAAAGAAAGCCGCCACAAGCCGTATGGTTCGTGACTCTTTGATCGTTTGCACTTTTACGCCCGTTTATAGTGAAGAATTGATTTTGAAGGCCCTGTCATCTCTGCTTGGCGAAACGGGGTCGGCAGTGGATATCGAGGAAGTGGGTGTCAGAATCATGTGTCAGGAGCGTCTGTTCAATATGCGCGAGGGCATCACGGCAAAGGATGATACCCTGCCCGCCAGGTTGTTGGCGGAACCCAAGCCGGATGGGCCGACTAAAGGAGAAGTGGTGCCGTTAGAGGAGCTGAAAAAAGACTTTTACGAGGCAATGGACTATGATCCGGCAACCGGCAACCCTCCCGACGCGCTCCTGGACAAGTTGGGAATTGAAAAATAGGCGTCCGGTGATATAAAAAGAGAATCCTAAGGAGGAGAATAGATGGAAACCCTGTCTGAGTTGAAGGAAAAGCTGATTCTAGCCTGTCAAATCCTGGATAGAGAAGGCATCATGGATGAATTGGGACATTTTAGTGTGCGGTATCCGGAAAAGGACGGTGTGCTGATGAACGGCAAGGTCAGTCCGGGCCAGGCCACTGAAAAAGATATGGTTTTGCTGGATCTGGACGGCAACAAGCTGGATGGCGACATTGAGCCGGCCTCGGAAAGCCCCTTGCATCTGGCCGTCTATCAAAAGCGGCCGGACGTAATGGCCATTGCCCACACCCACTCTCCGATGGTTATTACCCTCAGCATCGCCGGGATACCGCTGCGAACGGTAGAAAATCAGGGCGCCAGTGTAATCGGCAAGGAGGCGCCTGTTTTTGAAACCTATGGCCTGGTGGACAGCTTTGAGCTGGGTTACGGGGTGGCAGATGCCATGGGATCTCACAACTTCTGCGTGCTCAAATCCCATGGGAACCTCGTTGCGGGGACAAGTATTGAAGAGGCCTGTGTCTATGCCATTTGGGGGGAGAAGGCCGCCGCTTACCAGTATCGGGCCATGCTTCTGGGCGAACCGCACTGGTATCCCGAAGCTGACATCGATAAGATGGTTCAACAGCAAATTCGAGGCAAGGGCTTTATCAGAACCTGGAATTATTACAAATGGAAGGTGACCCCGTAAGCAACGGGTCGTCTCGAAAACTTTACCTGACATAAAGTGCAGCCCTGTAATAAAACCGCAAACGCATAAAAAGAAAGGATCTGATGCCATGTCGTTAAATCTGTCCTTAGCCTGTTCGCCCTATGACCGGATTCTGCCTTTAGCATATGGCAGGGTTTCAGCGCGGGGAATCCGATTAACCTATCTGCCCATGGAGGTGGAAGAGATCTTCTGGCGGCAACTGCGCAACCGGGAATTCGATATTGCCGAATCTTCCTTTTCTTCCTATGTCATGCTGCGATCGAGGGGGGATGAAAGGTTTGTCGCCATACCCGTTTTTACATCGAGATTGTTCCGGCATGCCTGTGTTTTCATTAACACCCAAAAGGGGATTCGCGCGCCCCAGGATTTAAAGGGTAAGACCATCGGGCTGCCGGAATACCAGATTACGGCCGTTGTCTGGCTCCGGGGCATATTTCAGGACGAATACGGTGTTTTCCCCAAAGATGTCCACTGGCGTAGCGGCGGTGAAGAGGAACCCGGGCGCAAAGAGAAAATAAAGATCCAATTGCCTCCGGATATCGATCTTCAGCTGATTGCGCCCGACAAATACCTGTCAAAGATGCTGGATGACGGCGAGTTGGATGCCATGTTCACTGCCCGGGCACCCTCGTGCTTTACAGAAGGGTCCCGGAATGTGGCCCGGCTTTTTGAAAATTACCGCGAAGTGGAAGAGCACTATTATCAAAAAACCGGCATATTTCCCATCATGCACACTGTTATTATCCGGCGGGACATCTATGAAGAAAATCCCTGGATTGCGATGAATCTCTATAAGGCATTTTGCGAGGCCAAGGACATTGCCATGGAGGCCCTTAAACAGACGCATGTGTTGGGTGTGGCCCTGCCCTGGGTCAGCGATGAAATTGAACGAACCCAAAAGACCTTCGGAGATGACTGGTGGCCGTATGGCGTGGAAAAAAACCGTCATGTTCTGGAGACCTTTTTACGTTATCACCATGAGCAGGGTCTTTCGGAAAAATTGATGACCGTAGAAGAATTGTTTGCACCGGAAACCCTGGACGCGGAATTTAAAATCTAGGAATAAAAGACAGATGCTGGCAAAACAGGTGATAGAGGCTGATGTTCTGTGCATCGGCGGCGGTATTGCAGGGTTAATGGCCGCTATCCGGGCCAGTGAGCTCGGAGCGAAGGTAGTGGTCGCTGAAAAGGGTAACACCCTGAGCAGCGGAGCGGGCGGTTTGGGCAATGACCATTTCGTTTGCTACATTCCGGAGGTTCACGGGCCGGATGTTATGCCGGTTATCGAAGAACTTCGCAGGGGACAACTGGGTGCCCGGTTGAAAGATCTGGAAAAGACCCGCGTCTGGATTGAACACACTTACGACATCGTCAAATTGTGGGATCAATGGGGGATCCCCATGAAGTATCGCGGTCGGTATGAATTTGCCGGCCATGCCTATCCCGGGGATTCATACCCCTGCCATCTAAAATATGCCGGAAAAAAACAAAAATCGGTTTTGACAAAAGAGGCCCGCAAGAGAGGTGTCAAAATCGTGAACCGGGTGATGCTCTTTGAGCTTTTAAGCGATAACGGCATTTTTGAGGCCGTCGGGCTGCATACCCGCGAAGGCCATCTGATCGAATTCCGATCGAAAAGCGCTATTCTCGGAACCGGTACGGTTGCCAGACTTTATCAGGGATTAACCCCCGGCTGGATGTTTAACGCTACCCGGCCCGGCACGCTCACCGGGGATGGAAGGATCATGGCCTACCGGGCAGGGGCCGAATTGTTTAATGTCGAGACCCTTGAACACCATGCCGGCCCGAAATATTATACCCGATCCGGGCAGGCGACCTGGGTGGGGATTGTGCGCGACCCTCAGGGAAAGCCGATCGGCCCGTTTCTAAAAAAGCCGTACAGAAAATACAGCGACATGATTATTGAGGTCAATAAAGGCCTGTTCTCGGAGTATGCCCGATCGGGGAAGGGGCCTGTTTATATGGATTGTCGCGGCATCTCTAAGAATGATTACAAATATATGCAACACTGGTTCGCGCAAGAAGGTTTTGGGGCATTTACCGACCATCTGAAGGCAAAGGGGATCGATCTGAGAACAAATCCAATTGAATGGGCCACCTACGGGATGCGCGGCAGTTGCGGGAGTGTCTGGCAGGATATTAACGGCCAAACTTCAATAAAGGGGTTGTACGTCGCCGGTGATGAAACCACCCGGAGCATCTCGCCCGCCGCGACTTTTGGATGGATTGCCGGAGCGCATGCGGCCAAATGGGCCCGGAATGTGGACGCGAAAGCTTCCACCAAAGCAAAGGCGTTGATCAAAGCGAAAGCCAGTTTTTTGAGTGAAATCATGCGCCGTGAAGAAGGCCCGGACTGGAAAGAGGTCAACATTGCCCTTCAGCAGATCATGAGTGAGTATGCCGGTTCGATTCGATCCGAATCCTTGCTGGAGGCCGGCCATCGTCACCTGCGGCGGTTAAAACAGGAAGCGCGTGACACCGTCATAGCCGCTAACCCGCATGAACTGGCGCGCGTCCTTGAGGTGCTGAACCTTCTTGATCTGGGGGAACTCGTCTGTATTGCGGCCAAAGAAAGAAAAGAGACCCGGGGCCAGCACAACCGTATGGATTATGCCTATACCAACCCTACATTGGATAAATATCTGATCGTCAAAAATGTGGATGGTCAGCCGGTTACGGAATGGAGATAAGCGAATCCAGGAGTCAATCCTATGCCACCTGTCATCGACCAAAAAAATTGTACCCAGTGCGGAAAGTGTGTCGACATCTGTTCGGAAGATGTGTTCTACGGGTCTGAGAAAAAGAAAACGCCGCTTGTAACCTATCCGGAAGAGTGCTGGCATTGTAATGCCTGCGTGGAGGTCTGCCCAGCGGAAGGCGCAATCCGCTTAAGGACGCCGCTGCCGATGATGGTGTGTTACAAGTAGCGCAACTTTGGATAATTGGGTTTAAAGTATGCTGGAATTCTTCGATTTTGATTTTTGCTAGAAGGCCTCGGGGCCGAAAAGCAAAAAAAAGGGGCGGAGAATAAATCAGAGCTGAACAAATGCTTTGATTACAATTAATCAAATCAGGAAAGGAGGTCAAAATGAAAAAATCATTGATTGTTTGCTTGGTAGGGCTTTTGGTCATTCCGGGATTTTTATTAAGCTTTTCTTCTCAGGTTTATGCAGAAGACTATCCCAGCAAAGACATCCGTTTGATTATCGGCGGTAAACCTGGCGGTGGTTTTGACACCTATTCCAGGGCAATCGGTCGTTACATGAAAAAATACCTGCCCGAGGGTGTCAATTTGATTACCGAAAACAGGCCCGGGGCCGGGCACAAGATCGCCATCACGATGGTATACAATTCAGAGCCGGATGGATACACCATCGGGATGCCGATGATGCCGGGATTGTACTTCCCGCAGATGTTTGAAGAGCAGAAGTACGATATGACCAAAGTCACCTGGCTGGTGACGATCCTCAAGGATCCGAGGGTTCTTGCCATCGCACCCAATTCAAAATTCAAAACCCTTAAAGATTTGCAACAGGCCGAGTCTGTAAGCGTGGCCATTGTCGGTTTTTCGAGTGAAACCGGGGTGATTCTGGCCAATGAAAAATTGGGTATCAATGCCAAATATATCAGCGGGCATAAAAACAGCAAAGAAGCGGTGCTGGCCGCACTGAGAGGGGATGCCGATGCGGTTGGTTTCACCTTCGGGTCTCTTCGAAAATTCCTTGCAAAAAAGCAGCTTATCCCCGTGGCTGTCATGGGATCTGACAAGAGAATTCCGGCAATTTCGGACGTTCCCACTCTGACGGAACTCGGACAAGCCGATCTGAATGAAATGCTGGGCACCTATCGTGTCCTGGCGGGTCCACCCAATTTGCCTGCCGACCGCACAAAATACCTAAGAGACGCCATCTGGAAGACGCTGAACGACCCGGAATTTTTGGCCTGGTCAAAAGAAGCCAAAAGGCCGGTGGAACCGCTGGATGGCGAAGCCACAGCTAAAGCGCTGGAGCCGGTAATGAAAGGGTTTGCTGACTATAAAGAAATTTTAAAAAAATATGTAAAATAACCCAAAACGGGGACACGCAATCCTTTCGATCCTCCGGCACGGAGGTTTAGGGAGATCGGGATGTTTGATGCGGATGTATTCTGGGTAACACTTAAAATCATGTTAAACGTCCGCGGGATTCTTATCCTGCTGTCAGGTACCGTCATCGGAATGATCTTCGGCGCCATCCCGGGATTGAGCGGGGTGACGGCCATGGTCGTCTTGATCCCCATGACCTTCGGGATGGATCCGGTCACGGCCATGCTGTTGCTTGGAGCCGCCTACGGCGCCGCCACCTACGGCGGCGCCGTTCCGGCCATTTTAATCAATACGCCCGGAGAGCCGCCCAATGCCGCTACTGTTCTGGACGGATTTCCCATGTCACAAAGGGGCAAATCCGGCACGGCGCTGGGTGCGGCGGCCACGGCTTCAACACTGGGCGGGTTTATCGGCCTGATCGTCACCTTTTGCTTCATCCCGTTACTGGCCAAATTTGTAATGGCCTTTTCCTATCCCGAATTTTTCATGATGACCTTTTTCGGGCTGTCCATCATCGCCGTACTGGGTGAGGGGACGCTTCTAAAAGGCCTGGCTGCCGGTGGATTCGGCATTCTGCTGTCCTGCGTGGGGTATGATCCCATGACGTCTGAACTCCGCTACACCTTTGGAATCGAATACCTCTGGGACGGAATCGAGGTCGTGCCGGCCCTATTCGGTCTGCTGGCCATCGGGGAGGTCATGGATTTGCTTGTCAAGAAGAAACCGATTGCCGACCTTAAAGGCGGTCCCTTAAAAGGAGCCGGCGTGTGGTCCGGAGTGATTGCAACCCTTAAAAATTCCTTTCTGGTGACGCGTTGCTCCGGTATCGGCACAATCATCGGGGCCATTCCCGGTGTTGGGGGAACGGTGGCCGGATTTATCTCCTACATGCACGCCAAGCAAACCTGCCGCAATAATGAAAATTTCGGCAAGGGCGATGTGCGCGGGGTGATCGCCTCCGAAGCCGCCAATGACGCCAAAGAGGGCGGTGCCCTGTTGCCAACGCTGGCCTTCGGCATCCCGGGCAGCGCCGGCATGGCCGTGTTCCTGGGGGCCTTAACCCTGCATGGGATCGATACCGGACAGGATATCTTTATCGCCAACCTGGACGTGGTTTACATGCTGCTTATTTCAATGCTGGGCTGTCATATCGTGGCGGCCATCATCGGGTTGTCGCTGGCAGACAAAATGGCCCTGCTGACGAAAATCAGGCCCGTACTTTTTGCACCCATCCTGTTTCTGGTCTGCCTGATCGGCTCGTTTGCCCTTCGAAACAGTGTCGGTGATGTTATCGTCACCCTTTTGTTCGGTCTGCTGGGTTACGAAATGCGAAAATTCGGTTTTTCCCGTATCGCCCTGATTCTGGGGTTGCTGCTGGGCAACATGGCCGAAATTTCCTTTCGCCAAACCTTAATGACCGAGGCCAAACTGCTGGGCTTCTTTATCCGGCCGATTTCTTTGATTCTTTTCTTGTTAATTCTGGCTTCGGTTATCCTGCCGTTCATTCAGTCCTACAGGAGGAGAAGGTTCAATGAAAAATGAAGAAAAAATTTTCATAACCGTTCTTCTGCTCATTGTGCTGCTAATGGTTGTTTTCAGCTTTCAGTACAGCGGCGGATCTCAAATACTACCTTTAGCCAGCGGAATTTTTTCGGCCATGATTTTGACTTTTCTGGTGGTTATGTCTTTTTCCGCCAAAATTATCTCCTTTTATCAAAAGTTTGAGAGTCGTTCTGTTCTGTCCGAAGATAAACTGAGTGCTGAAGAAAAGAAAAGAGAGATCTCGGTTATCGTCTGGTTTTCAGGGTGTACGGCCATGATTTATTTTTTTGGATTTTTAATTGGTATTCCGTTCTTTCTTTTTATGTTTTTGAAATTATGGGCTAAAGAAAGCTGGTTATTATCGCTGGTGCTGGCCATGGTGGTTCTGGCTGTCGTTTACTTTGCTTTCGTTTATATACTGAAAGTCCCCTTACACCAGGGGATTTTATTATCATAGCTATCCGGTGTCTTGTTTATCGGAAAGCTGCTGTCTTAATATACTTTTTGGAGGGAATGAAATGTCGCAAACGGATAAACTCGATTCTGAAAAAAACGAAGCGGAAAAACAGAAATTAACACTTGCGCTGGCATGTCGAATCCTGGGAACCGAAGGGCATGACGACTTGAATTTAGGTCATCTGAGTGCCAGAGCAGCGGGGCAGTCGGATTTAATGTACATGAAAGGCAGAGGGCTTTGCTTGAGTGAAGTCCATGCAGAAGATCTGGTCACGATTGATTTTAATTACCAGAAGCAAGCCGGCCAACGGGATACCCACGGGGAGCTGCCGATTCATATTGAGATTTACAAAAAACGAATGGATGTAAATTGTATCGTACATACGCATCCGATTTACGCAACCGCATTTTCCGCCACCGGGCAGACCCTCAGACCGGTAAACAATCAGAGTGTACTGTTTGCAAAACCGCTGCCTTACTTTGATTTGGTAACCGACCTGGTTGTAACCCCGGAGCTGGGGCAGGCTCTGGCAGATAAACTCGGGGACGAAAAGGCTATTTTTATGAAGAACCACGGCATCGTGGTTGTCGGCGAAACCATAGAACAGGCTACTGTCCTGGCATTTTTGCTGGAGAGGGCCCTTAAAACCCTGTTCATTGCCAGGGTTTTTGGTGAGCCCAGCTTTACAGACAGTGAGGAGGCGGATAGAAAAGCACAGCGAATCTTTACCGAACCCAAAACAAAGGCGATGTGGGACGCCCTTGTAAGACAGCTGGACTGCAAAGAAGCGCCCCTTCGCATTCTCAGGCTTTTGGAAGGGCAGATGGCGAAGCGTTAGCTGCAAGGATTTTACTTCTTTTCAGTTTGGCTACAAAGGAAAAAAACCATGGCAGCAATGCTTGCCATTATATCGGCCCTCCTCTACAGCTTTGCGATGATATCGGCTCAAATCGGCCTGAAAGACACGGATACATTTTCCGGGGCCCTCATCAGCATGGTTTTTTCCTTTATCGGTTCGCTGTTTATCTTCATTTATTTTGTTCCTATCAGTCATTTTGCCAGTTGGGCATTGATATATTTTTTCATTGCCGGATTGTCAGGTCCCTGTCTGGGAAGGTTTCTGCTTTTTATCGGAATCAATCGCGTGGGCAGTTCGATTGCCTCTACACTTTACTCGATTAAGCCCCTTTTCTCCGCTATTGCGGCGGTTTTGATCCTAGGCGAAAACCTGACCACGGCAATTGCGGTGGCAACCCTAATTATGGTTGTGGGACTGGCCATCGTCAGCTTTGAAGAATCCGGGAAAAAGATTGAAAGTTCATGGTCGAAAAAGGATCTGATTTTTCCGGTGATGGCCGGCGCTGCTTACGGACTCTCACATGTTTTCAGGAAAATTGGCTTAAACATAAACCATGACCCCTTGATGGGAGTTGTCGTCCAAAACGTGGCGGCGTTATCGTTTTCTTCGATACTGGCGGTTTTTAAAAAAAATCAACAGCAGGTAAGCGTAAACCGTCGCAAGGCGTGGATAGCTTTCGGGTTGAGCGGTATTTTTTCGGTTTCAGGCCAACTGGCAATGTTCTTTGGGCTCAATGTCGGCAGCGTCATTATTGTATCGCCACTATCGGCGATCAGCCCGCTATTTATTATTGTAACCGCCGGCATTTTTCTCAGAAAAGTTGAACGCATTACCTGGAGGATCGTCCTCGGCGCCGTTTTAATAATCGGTGGCACGTTTATACTGTCTTTTTTTCCCGGTTCTTAAGATAGGGATTGATTAAAGCCGCACCAAGGCATGCATTGGTTTACGTAAAAAGTTGGAGGCCGAAATCATGGCAACTCAATTGGAAAACCTGGGCAAATTGATAGAGACCGATATGTTGATTCTGGGTTCCGGCGCTGCCGGCTGCGGTGCGGCGATCGGAGCTGCAGCGTACGGATGCCATACGGTTCTGGTTGATAAAGGCAAGGTGGAAAGCTCGGGTTGCCTCGGGGGGGGCAACGACCACTTCATGGCCGTTTTGAATACCGATCCGAAAACCGACTCCGAGGAGGCCCTTGTTGATTTTTATCAAGGTCCGCTGAGCGGCTATACACCCGCCATGATATCACGCTGGGCCCAGGCAATGCCGGCGATGTTAGAGGTGCTTCAGGAAGTCGGTGTTGAGTTCGTTAAGAATCCGGATGGATCCTGGCTGCGGACCGTCGGGTTCGGCCAGCCGGGGAGCTGGTTTATCAATATCAGTAACGGCCAGTTGATCAAAAGGCGCCTGGCGAAAAAAGTAAGGGCCCTCGGCGTTGAGGTCATCGACCATGTGATGGTCACCAAGCTGCTGACGGCCGACAATCGCATCATCGGAGCCGTCGGTTACCATGTGCTGGATGGAACTTTTTATGTTTTTAAGACCAAATCCGTGGTGCTGGCGCTGGGAAACAGTGCCAATCGGGTGACGACCAATTCTACCGGCAATGCGTTTAACACCTGGCACAGCCCGTTTAATACCGGCAGCCAGTTTGTGCTGGCCTATGAAGCAGGTGCCAAACTGATCCACCTCGACCTCAAACAACTCGCCACACTGGTGCCCAAAGGTTTCAGCTCCGCCGGCATGAACGGCATAAATGAGGTGGGCGCCCACGAATTGAATGCCCTTGGCGAAAGATTCATGGGAAAGTATCACCCCATGATGGAGAACGGCCCCAGGCTTTTTCAAATCCTTGGAACCTACCAGGAGCTGGTTGACGGCAAGGGACCACCCTTTCACATGGATATGCGCCATTGTGACAAGGAGAAACTCCATCATTTGCAGTATGTCCTCATGCCCGGAGACAAAGCCACCTTTCTGGACTACTGTGAGCAGACAGGCATCGATTTTGCGAAATATCCGATGGAAGTGGAGCTGTCGGAAATTGAGTTGAGCGGGATGCTGCTGACCGAGGAAAACTTTGAATCCACGGTCGGTGGCCTGTTTAATGGCTGTGTTTTTTACAATTTTTCCGGATCCATGTGCAGCGGGTACATCGCCGCCACTGAGGCGGGCAAGTCCTTAAAGCGAACCAAAAAGATGCCGCCAATCGGCCGGGACGAAGTCCATCTTGAAAAGGAACGTATCTTCAGGCCCCTGAAAAATTCCAGCGGGATGCGCTATGACCAGTTCGAAGGGGCGATACGTCAGGTTATGAAATACTACATGGGTTATGTCAGGAACCAGAGGGGCATGGAGATCGCCCTTGAGCGTCTGATGCTCATTGAAAGCTATCGGGATGTTGTTATGGCATCCAACTATCACGAATTGATGCGGACAAACGAAGCAGTGCATCTTCTCAAGATTTGCCAGCTGGCGACCAGAGCGACTCTAGAGCGAAAAGAAAGCGGGCGCGCTATCTACAGACGGAGCGATTATCCGGATCGAGACGAAGCCTATTCCAAAACACTGGCCATGTGGCAGGCAAAAGGGCAGGCGCAGATGTCATGGCTCTGAGTGGGTTCCGGGTTTCCTCCTTCGCTATAACAGCTATGGAGGGCAGGCATGGTTCAGAGTTAGATAATAACTTCAATGGGTATTGTTAAATAGTTGATTGGTTGAATAGTTAATTCGTCAGAGGAATCAATCCATTCAAAACTATTTGACCATTCGACCAATTGACGAATCGACCATGTTTACTGACGAGTAGCCAGGGATCCGAACCTTTGAAACCCTGAACCGGTGAACCTTTAAGTTTGACACCTAACAATATTTAAAAAGAGGTTAGCGATGCCACCCAAATTCAGCAACGAACTGGTCCAAAAAGTTATTTTTCCGGAGTGGCGGGATGATGCACCCAGGACCTCGCCCTGTGAGATCAATTGTCCTGCCGGCAATCCGGTTCAGAAGATCAATGCCCTGATCCAGGAAAACCGTATTGACGCAGCGCTGGCATATTTGAAATCGCGAAATCCGTTTCCGGGTATTACCGGACGCGTCTGTGCGCACCCCTGTGAAGACGTTTGCAATCGCAAGGCGCACGATGAGGGACTGGCTATCCGGTCCCTGGAAAGATTCGCGGCCGACCACGTGGATGCGACTTCGGTCAGTCAACCCCAGAGAGCGGAAAGCAGCGGCAAGAAGGTGGCGATTATCGGCTCGGGGCCGGCGGGGATGACCTGCGCTTATTTTTCGGCGTTGCTGGGCCATGCGGTTACAGTCTTTGAATCTTCGGAGACCCTGGGGGGCATTCCGCGCACGGCAATCCCTGACTTCTGGCTGCCCAAGGATGTCATCGAACGTGAGATCGATCAAATACGCGAACTCGGCGTGCAGGCCGAAACCGGAACGACGATCGGAAAGGATATTGATTTTAATGAAGTATTGAAAGCCTGCAATGCCTGTTTGATTGCTGTTGGCGCCGGTAAGGAAAGAAGTCTGGATATCCCCGGCGCCGAAATGCTGGTTCCGGCGGTATCTTTTTTAAAGCGCGTCAATTCAGGTCAAAGGGACGGCATCGGCGACAGGGTGGTGATCGTCGGCGGCGGTGGCGTTGCTTTTGACTGTGCCTTTACGGTCCGGCGTCTCGGTGCCTCCGAGGTGCATATCGTTTGTGTTGAGGGACAGGACTGTATGTGCGCGCCGCCGCAAGAAATTAGCAAAGCGGGCGCGGAAGGCATTCGGGTGCACAATTCCAAAATGATAGCGAGCGTTGCGAGTAAAAACGGCAAGACGGCCGGAATTGAGTACTATGATATTTCTTCTTTTGAATTCGACGAAGAATGTCGCCTTGCGGTTCAACCGGTTTCCGGTGAAAAGAAATCTCTGGAAGCGGATTTTGTGATTGCGGCCGTGGGGGCTATACCGGAGCTTACCTTTATCGGGGATAACAGCAAATTTGAGTTTGCGCCCGACGGAACCCTGAAGGTCGATCCGCAAACCATGGCCACATCCATGGATAAAGTCTTTGCCTGCGGAGACGTCGTCTCCGGTCCGTCTACCGTCGCGCAGGCCATCGGCAGCGGGAGACGCGCGGCCATGGCCATCGACCGTTATCTCAAAGGAAGTCGATTATCGGAACTTGAAAGCATTGTGATTAACACGGAAGGCCGGCTGACGACCCTGGAAACCGGGGCGAAATTCGAGCCGCACGTGGTCGCCTATGATGAAATCCTAAATGTCGAATACCATGAAAAAAAAGCGCGCCAAACAACTGCCAGGCTTTCGGCGGATGGGTCTGCCCATTCATTTGAAGAGACCGATAAGGGTTTTGACAAAGATAGGGCCATGACCGAAGCAGGGCGCTGTCTGCACTGCGGGCATTGCACTGCCTGCGGATGCTGTATAGAGGATTGCCCCGGGCTGATTCTGGCAATGAATTCTGAGGGGCCGCAGGTCGTCTATCCGGATGAGTGCTGGCATTGTGGCTGCTGCCGGATCGCCTGCCCGAGCGGTGCGGTTTATTATGATTTTCCCTTAAATATGAGGGTATAGGGCAATGGCGCCTGAATTCGGTGGCACCAATTGCTGGATGGCATTTTTACGTTACCCATCGAAAGAAGGTTTTTGGATTGCACAACTCCTTTTAAAACAATATTGTCACCAGAGATTTTGGATCGGGATTCAAAACCTGGTGCAAAAGGCAATGGTTTCCTTCGCCAATTCGGATTCGCTTGCAAAAATCGGTTGTTGAAGGATTGAGCTTCTAATCAAATTAACCATCAGCAAAGGAGGGTTCAAATGAAACAAAGTAAATTTTGGAAGCTTGTAATTGTCGTCTGTATGGTTATGGCTTTTGCGGCGGTATCGTTAAGTGCTTCGGCCGCAGAAAAAAAACCCATTACCCGTAAAATGCTTCTCGGCGGCAGGTTGGGCGATTCGTGGTTCGTGCTTTCCCAGGCGCTGGCTTATTTCGTAAACAAGCAATCCGATTGGCTCAGACTCGAGGTCGTGGCTACACCCGGCGTGAGTGCAGGCCCTGAGATCGCCAGCAAGGATCCGGATAAATATGTTTTCATCTCACCCTATGCCGGAATGACGCTCAACCCCACATTGAAGAAGATAAACTACTATGACAAGGATCTCATCATGGGATATTGCACCAGCAATGTGTGGGTCTGGATTACATATGACGATAAGATCAAAACTGCCCAGGATCTTGTCGGAAAGAAAGTATTCATCGGCAGACCCGGGGGCTCGAGAACGGTATATGAAACAAAGGTATTGGAGGCACTTGGAGTCAAAGATAAGGTCAAGATCCTGCATGGCGGATACGGTGGCGGAAGAAACGCCCTGCGGGACGGGTTGGCGGATGTCGGTGTTATGATGATCGACTACATTTTGCCCGCCGGCTTCAAGAAGGGCGCCTTTATCGAAGATCTGGAGACGAGAAAACCGATACATTATATCAATTTGATGCCGCGAGAGATGCAACTCAAATTGGGCATGGTCCCACTAAAAATATTTGCGGGGGCACTGGATCCCAAGACCCAGAAAGAGGATCTTTACGCCACGGTCGATTCGGTCTATTGGTGTGCAGATGAGCGCATGGACCCCGACATCGTCCATGAGGTCACCCGGATACTTTATGCAAATGCAGACAAATTCGTCAGCTGGCACGCCCAGGGAGGCGGCATTAGCAAAGAGTCGGTGAGCACCTATATTATCAAGCCTGAACGGATGCATCCGGTCGCGAAAAAGTACTACGAGGAAGTCGGTGCTAAAATCAGACCGCTTGGCGATCTTTTGCCTTAATCATCGCAAGCCATTTTAAAAATAACACCCCTGAGGCGGGCAAGCGATCGCTGGCCCGCCTCAGGCGGAGCAAAATCGGATTCGCGCTGGTGAACCCTTGTAGCAACCCGGATGCGGCGAATCCTCGGTGACAATGTGTGCGTTCGATAACGGTATTGCGGAGGTTCGAGAATGGAAGAAACAAATAAATCCAAATTTAGCATAGACCGAATTGTAGCCGTGGCGCTTCCGGCGACGGCCCTTGTCATGATTATCTACCAATTGATATTTACCCAGTACCTGCTTCAGGGCCCCACCGCTCATAAGATTACGCACCTGGGGTTTGCTTTCATCGTGGTTCTGCTGTCGCTGATTCACAAAGAGAAAAAGGGCCGTCTCCTCAGATGGGTGTTGCTTGTGACGTCTCTGGGTTTTTCGACCTATTTGATGGTCTATCTGAATGAAATCATGTTGTATCGCCAGTCTCTTCCGATTCCCCTCGATGTTGTCGTGGGCCTCATTGTGCTGGTTGTCACCTTTATCGTGGCCTATCAGGTACTCGGAAAAACATTTGTTATCATTGCCGGTGCCTGCGTGTGTTACCTGATTTTAGGCCGGTACCTTCCGCATCCGTTTACAGTGGCGCCGGTGTCCTTTACCCGGCTTATCATGTGGCTCAGCGCAGGGGTCGGCATCGAACAGGGGGTCTACGGTCCGATTATGGGCCTTTCGGCCAACTATCTGTTTCTCCTGATCGTATTCGGCGGCATGCTTTATGCCTTCGGCGGTGTCAGATTTATTATGGGCCTTGGAAGATGGCTGGGCTCCAAATTCAAAAGCGGACCGGCCGCGGTGGCTGTAGTGGGAAGCTCCTTGCTGGGGAGCATGACCGGCAGCACTGTAGCGAACGTCACGATTACGGGGGCCTATACGATTCCTTTAATGAAAAAGGCAGGGTATGAGCCCAAACAGGCAGGGGCCATTGAAGCCGCCTCATCCAACGGCGGGCAGATCATGCCGCCGGTCATGGGCGCAACGGCCTTTATCATGTCCGGCTTCACCGGTATCCCCTACATCCAGATCGCTGCAGCGGTTCTGATACCGGCGATACTGTATTATCTCGGCCTGCTGATTTACGTCCAGATCAATGCGTACAGGCTCGATATCCAGGTCGAAAAGGAAGTCGTCAGCGGCAAGGAACTTCTACTGGACGCACCCCTTTTTGTGGTTCCCCTGGGGGTGCTTATCTTTTTATTGGTACAGGGATTTTCACTCCCCTTCGTGGTTTTTTGGAGCATCGTGAGCCTCGTAGTGCTAAGTTTTATTTTAAGTATTCGTAAAGAGGCCCGCTTGAGCTTTAAGGAAGTCATTGCTGCTCTTACCAAAGGTGCCCGGACGGCCTGTGACGTGACCATCATCAATGCGCTTATCGGTGTGGTGGCCACCTGCATCGAGACCAGCGGATTGGGGATAAAGCTGCCGTTGCTGGTCGGGGAAATCAGTCAGGGAATTCTTATCATTGCCCTTTTTATCACGATGATCAGTTCGATCCTTGTGGGCATGGGTGTCCCGACGCCGGCGGCCTATATGCTGGTGGCCATCGGGGCTGCTCCGGCGCTTGTCAAGATGGGGGTGCCCTTGTTGCAGGCCCACCTTTTCCCATTTATTTTTGCCGTGTTCTCCCATCTGACCCCGCCCATCGCCATTGGAGCGCTGGTAGCCTCCCAGCTAGCAGAAGCCGAATACTGGCCTACATCCTGGGAGGCACTCAAAGCTGCATCCACAGCATTTTTGCTGCCATACCTCATTATTTTTGCCCCGGTTATCGTCCTTCGTCCGGATGCAGGTATATTCGTCTCCGTCATACAGATTATTTCCATTCCCCTCGGTGTTCTGTCTCTTCAGATCACCTTTTCCAGATATTTTTTAGGAATGGTGGATCAGATGCTGCGTGGGGTCTTCGGGCTAACTGCAATTCTTTTTTTCACCACCGTGTTTTCGAGAAGTTCCATATTTCTTTTGGCCGCCCTGGTTTTATTTGTCTTTTGTGTTTCGGCTCAAGTAATAAAGAAAAGACGCCTGAAATCAGTTGGTGTTCCGGGAGAACTTCAAGAAAGCGGTTAGATCTTACGGAAAAAGGGCAGAATGTTCATCGCTTGATTGTTTAAAGTCTCAAACAGCGCCTCAACAAGGAGGTCACGCCATGATCCGCAGTATTGATAAAAAAGCCTGTATCGGCTGCAAAATTTGCGAGATGATCTGCCCGGGCGATGTCATCGTCATGGATGCTGAATGCAAGGCTGAAATCAAATATGCCCAGGACTGCTGGACCTGCTTCAGCTGCGAGCTGGCCTGCCCGGTGAAGGCCGTTGATGTACACCCTTTTAGAAAACCCCGGCCCATGGCCTGGTAAACTGGAAGCCATTGAAGGAGGCTGGCATGCACCAAGATCACAGTCATTGGGAAATTCTGAAGTCAGATGTCCTGATTATCGGCGGCGGTTTTGGCGGGCTGTGGAGTGCCCTGCGGGCCGCGGAAAGCGGCGTCTCCGTTACCCTCGTGGATAAATCCTTCGCCGGAAAATCCGGACATTCCTATTTTGCCGGAGGTGCGATGATGGTCTTGCTTCCGGACGACGACCTGGATGAATATGTTTATGACATCACCTTAGGCAATGAATGGCTTGTGGATCAGGAGATGGTGGCCGAGGTTTTTAAGGGATCTTACGATCGGCTCAAAGATCTGGAGTCTTTCGGCCTGCCGTTTCGCAAGAATGGCGGATCGTATGTATGGACAAAGGCCCGGGGAACCCGAAATGTTAAGAATCTATGGCCCGAGCACGCCACAGCCGCTGATGAGGTGACCATCCTGAGGAAGGTCGCGCTCGCCAGAGATGTCAAAGTGGTTGACCATGTTTATATTTATGACTTGGTTAAGGGTGCTGACGGCGGCGTTGCCGGGGCGGTCGGCATCGGCGTTAAAGATCCTAAGAACTTTCTCCTACATGCGAAGAGCGTTGTGATTGCCACAAACTCCGGGGGCTACCGCGGTCATCATCTGGCCTGCGAGCTGCAGGGGACGGGTCCCTTTATGGCATATGATGCGGGGGCCAGGATTAAAAATCCGGAGTTTCACTATATCAATATTCGGCCGGCAAAACATGAAATCGAAGGTTCGGGAATTTTGCCGGCCATCGGTGCGCGCTGGACGAATGCCAAAGGCGTTCACTATATGGAAACCTATGATCCGGTGCTGAAGGATAGGGCACCCGTCTCCAAAATTGTTGTTGCCGCTGCCAAGGAAGCCATGAAGGGCAATGCACCGATTTCCATTGATGTCGAAGGGATGACGGCGGAAGAACGCGAAAAATTCCGTGTTCTGCAGGTCAGCCATGGGTGGATGCCCATTTTATTTGAGAAATGCCGGCGGGAAGAAGGTTACGACCTGCTTCAGGACAATATTGAATGGCAGCCCGCTTATGAGGCCAACAAGCTCGGTGTCGATGCGGACCTTAATTGCGTCACTGCCCTCGACGGCTTGTTTGCCGCAGGTATGGCCAGGCCCCTGGGCATCAACCCTTTTACAGGCTGGTCGATTGCGTCGTGCACCTGGTCCGGGTACAGGGCCGGGGAGAGTGCCGGTGAATATGCCAAAGGCATCGCGCTGAAAGCCATAGACTTTGATGCGTTGACCGAAAGCACCGAAATATTTTTAAAACCGCTCACACCTGAGGAAGGCATGGATCCCGACAAGCTGGTGCATGAAATCCAGAAGATTCTTTTTCCGGTTGATGCATTGATTATTATGAGTGAATCCAAATTGCAAAATGCGCTGGATAAAATCCTGGCAATCAAAGCGGAGAACCTGCCCCATTTAAAGGCCACGGATGTCAGAACGCTCATCAAAGTAAAAGAGGCGCAAACCATGATGCTTTCTGCTGAAATGACGCTAAAAGCATCGATGATGAGAAAGGAAACAAGGGAGAACATTTTCTACCGCGAGGATTATAACCGGGTTGATAATGAAAATTGGCTCAAATGGATTTATGCGGCCAAGGGTGATGATGGAGAAATTCGTTTCTCGACCGAGGATATTCCCTTCGAAAAATATCCGTTTAAGCCTGAAAATTAGACTTAAAAAGCGGTTAAATTTTTGTAGCGCAAAACCAAAATTGGCAATACCGTCTCGGATCGCTGCCGGCACCTGCGTTCGGTTGGATTGAAGATGACGACAGAGAGGAGGCCAGCATATGACACAAAAGGACCTGTTGGAAGGTAAAAAAATTCTCATCGTCGATGACGAACCCGATGTACTGGAAACGCTGGAAGAATTTCTTACCATGTGCGATGTCGCCAAAGCAACGACCTTTGAAGAGGCCAACAGTCTCTTGGAAACCCGGGATTTTGATCTGGCGATTCTGGATATTATGGGAGTAAAAGGATATGAATTATTAGAGGTGGCCACCAAAAGAAACATCATTACCGTCATGTTGACGGCCCATGCACTTGCCCCTGAAAGTATTGTCAAATCATTCAAGAAAGGGGCGGCCTATTTTGTTCCCAAAGAGGAAATGTCGCGCATCACCGAGTTTTTGAACGGTATCCTGGATGCGAAACAGAAGGGGAGAAGCACCTGGTTGAACTGGCTCGAGATGCTGACGGATGCCTATTGGGAAAAGAGATTTGGATCTGACTGGAAAGATAAAGACAAAACATTCTGGGAGAATTTCCCGGATCACGATTGAAAACGACGCCGAAATGAGAATCGCCTCCTGCCGAAAGGCAAGGGCCGCGCTTTTCCGCTGCCTTTTCGATACCGCCTTATTTGACCTCGCCTGAAGATCATGTCAAAATAGTATTTAGAAGTGGTAGCTTCAGAAAAAAACTGGGATATGCCTATGAAAAAAATCATGATTTTTTATGTTTTCGCATTGTTTCTTGGCGGGGTTACGTTTCTGGCTTGTTCGAATAATAAAGAAACCGAATCAAAAGCAGAAAAAGGAACAGTTGAAAAAATGACAGATAAAGCCGCCGAAGAAATGGTGAACAGGATTCGGACGCCTATTAATAAGGCACGCGCCGTCAATGATCGGCAAGAAGATAGATTGAAGGATATGGAGGAATCTTTAAAATAATAAAACTCATATTGAGCCTGGAGTAATGGGGTGATGGAATAGCCTACTCCGCCGAAGTAGCTTCGGCTACGAAGGCCGGATTGGCGTGTTGAAAAAGAACATCCATCTGCTAGTTGTTACTCCAACACTCCAATTCTCCAAGGAAAATCTATGACTTATCCGGCACAGAATAAATTGGAGGTAAATAATCGCTTTCCTGTTTTATGGCGTCCAATATTATTTTAACATCCGTTTCCCGCCACTCCCCACCTCTAACATTCTTTTGGAGTCCTTCAAAATTTAAGCCCGAAGCAATCATACTCAAATTAGCCCCAACCCTGTGCATCGCCCTGACCACCTGAAAAATTTTTTCCTTTTGCGGATGATTCTGCCAGGGGTTTTTTTTGCCGACCACGACGATATTTAGTGCTTCCTGATCTTTGGAAATCTCTTTAGCGGCGATCTTATCGAGCTTATGCGCAATTTGTCTGAGGTCGCTGGCGATTTCCTGAAACTTACGGGTGTGCTCTTGAGAATTACTATGGGGAGGCTGTGTTTGATTTGGGCCAAAGAGGTTGGTGACTGCTCTTTCAAGAATTTTAGAAATGGTTTCGCCGGTTGCTTCTCTTTTTGAGTCCAGCAGATTCTTTAACTCGGCCGACATCTTAATCGTAATGGCCTTCTTGCCTTCTAATCCATGTTTTGATTTCTCCTGCATGCGGCTCCCCTGGATATCAGAGTCTATCTTGGAAATAAATCATAACCGGATTAACACCTTTGTCTAATACCCTTAAGGGCAATACGGGGCGATGTCAACACAAAATTGTCAAAAATTTCAATTATTTATTCATGATCGGATCAAAACTCTAATCTAAATTTATTAAATGAATAATTGATAATTATTATTATTCGCATTCAATTTTATTTTCGGAGCCGCTCTCGCGTCTCGTCTTTTTCGGCCAGTTCGGTCAGACCGCCTTTCCCGTATTTATTGATTTTTACACCGCCGGACAATTTCGGAAATTCATCCATGGTACAGAGCTCATCGGGCAATTTGTGGGGTGCAATTTTGTCCTTCAGAAATTCCCGGATTTCTTCCAATGAGATCTTTTCTTGCGTTTTTGGAATGATACATACGCAGATGGATTCTCCCAGCACCGGGTTTGGCGTTGGAACCACGCATATTTGGTCAACTTTGGGGTGTTCGATAATTAATGACTCCAGTTCATAGGGGTAAATTTTATACCCGCCGCGATTAATCAAATCTTTGGTGCGTCCGTAAATCCGGATGTAGCCGTTTTCGTCTCTGGATGTCAAATCACCCATGTAAAGCCAACCGTCGACAATTTGTTTACGCGTTTCAGATGGATTTTTCCAATATCCCTTCATGACATGCCATCCGCAAAGCGTCAATTCGCCTATCTCTCCATCCGGCAGTTCTTCTCGGGTTTCAGGGTCAACTATCCGCACGCGGGTGTCGGGAATCGGCAGACCGATATATTTTTCTCGAATATCCAGAGGTGATGGATAGGGGCACATGATCGCCAAACCCGGTCCGACTTCCGAGGCCCCCCAGAAAGAAGTTATATAGACGCCCATCTCTTCTTCCACCCGTGTAATCAACCCTTCCGGTGCAACCATTCCGGCAATGAGGCCGGCCCTGAGAGAGCTGAGATCATAATCCGGTCTTTTTTTGTGATTGAGTTCAAGGATGTAATGCGGTGCTGCACCTAACTGCAGCGTTATTTTTTCGCGTTCAATAATTTGGAACGCTTTCTCAACCTCGAATTTTTCCATCAGAACAAGGGTTGATTGCAGCAGGATAGGTTGTATCAGAATCGAGCCGCAACCATAGGAGTGGCTCATCGGTAAGAAGCCGATAAAAATGTCCTCCGAGGTAGCCTTTACGCCGGTCGAATATTCCCAGGCCCCGCGTACCGCGGCGTAGTGACTGATCATGGCGCCTTTTGGCTTGCCGGTCGTACCGGAGGTATACAGCAGCATCGAGAGATCTTCCCGGGTATCGATTGGAACAACAGGGGGCTTCTTGCCGGCCCCCCGGTCAATCAACGCACTGAAAGCGTATACGCCCGGACCTTCACCGTTTCCGGCGACGATAATGGATTCAAGTGCGGGCAATTCCTTTTTAATTTCCAAAAGATCATCCAGATAATGGTAATCATCCCACTGGTTGAAAATAAAAACCCCTTTGACCTCCGAATTATTAAGTACAAACTTGGCCTCATGCATTCGATAGATGGCGTTAATCCATACCGCAATCAGCCCCAGCTTCTGAAGTGCATAAAACGCCACCACGAATTCAAGGGAGTTTTTCATGTAGATGGCAACCCGATCTCCCTTTTTAAATCCAATTTCGGCTAGCTCGGCAGCTAAAGCATCGGCCATTGAATTTATTTCTTTGTAAGTCTTTCGGCGGTCTCCGTCCACCACAGCGGTTTTATCCGGAACTTGATCGGCAGCAGCTTCTAAAACCTGTCCCACCGTTACAGAATCAAAATTTTTCATTTTGTCACCTCGTTTGTTTTCATATATCCCAGATTGGCTGAAATCGTTTCACATGTATTTTTCACCAAATCGACCATGTGATCCAATGCATTCGTGCGGCCGTGCGTGCTAACGGGCAGGGCAATACCAAGGGCGGCGACGACCCGGCGGGAATAATCCCGAATGGGGGCGGCAATTCCCATCACGCCATCAACAGCTTCCTCTTTTTCAAAAATGTAACCCTGAACGCGAATTTGCTCCAGGCGCAGGCTGAAGGCCTCGTCATCCGTAATGGAGGTAGAAGTATGTGCTTCCAGGGGGTATTCCGTTAAAATTCTTTGAACCGCTTTTAAATCCAGATTGGCCATTAACACCATCCCCAGCATGCCATAATGCAGTGGCCGGCGCCAGCCGATATCCGATGAAATGCGTATCATCCCATTCCCTTCACGTTTGTCGACATAAACCAGTTGCTGCTCCATTGCGACCCCTAAAAGAACCGTCGCACCGGTTTCGCTCTGCAGCTGAGTCATGGGATAGGCTGCAGCCTGGCGCAGGGAAAGGGAAGAGAAAACAATCCCACCCATTTCAAACAGTCGCATTCCAAGTTGATATTTTTTGGATTGCGGATCCTGCTGGAGATAACCGCGGGCGGTAAGGTTGGCGATTAAACGTTTGGCGGTAGTTTTGTTAAGGCCGGTACGATTCACCACATCTGTGAGACGCATCGCTTTATCCTGAAAATTAAAACACTCGAGGATGTCCAAAGCTCTTTCGAGCGCCTGCACCCTGTATACGGTCTTATTTGGGCTCATAAGTTTCATAATGTGAAGCTATAGTGTGTAATATGAAATCTATAGCATCTATTTCAAAAAGGTCAATACAAAACAAGGCCCCGGGTTCAAAGGTTTAAGGTTCAAGGTTCAGCGCTTATTAAACAGAAGGTAGATAACAGAAAACAGAGGACAGAGGTCAGAAAACAGAAGACAGAAAACGGTTTGCACCTTGTCCGCTGTTTTCTGTCTTCTGTGCTGTAACCACTGTATTTTACATGCAGCGCCGGTATTGGCCCCCCACATCATAAAGTGCCTGGGTGATTTGACCGAGGCTGCATACGCGCACGGCACCCATTAGTTCTTCAAAAACGTTGTCGCCGGACAGGGCAACCTTTTGCAGGCGTTCCAGGGCGGCCGGCGCTTCCTTTTCATGGCGTTTTTTAAAATCGGCCAGACGCTTAAGTTGAGATTGCTTTTCTTCTTCGGTGGCGCGGGACAACTCTACGCTCTCGTTGAGCTGATCAAGCTCGGCATGCGGATCCCGGAACGTGTTCACACCGATGATCGGAAGTTTGCCGGAATGTTTTAACGTTTCTGAATAAATAGATTCCTCCTGAATTTTACTGCGCTGGTAGCCGGTTTCCATGGCTCCCAGGACACCGCCGCGTTTGGTGATTTGATCAAATTCATCCAGTACCGCTTCCTCCACGAGACGGGTCAATTCTTCTAAGATAAAGCTTCCCTGGTTCATATTTTCATTTTTCGTCAATCCCCATTCACGGTTTATGATCAGCTGGATGGCCAGGGCCCGTCTGACCGACTCGGCACTCGGTGTGGTAATGGCTTCATCAAATGCGTTGGTATGCAGACTGTTGCAGTTATCATAGATGGCACAAAGCGCCTGCAGCGTGGTGCGGATATCATTAAATTGGATGTCCTGGCTGTGGAGGGACCGTCCGGATGTCTGGCAATGATATTTCAGCATCTGGGAGCGAACCGATCCGCCATAGAGTTGACGCATGGCGATGGCCCATATTCGCCGCGCAACTCTTCCGATAACGGTATATTCAGGATCCATCCCGTTTGAAAAGAAAAACGATAAATTCGGCCCAAAGCTTTCAAGGGGCATGCCCCGGGACAGATAATATTCAACATAGGTAAATCCGTTGGCCAGGGTGAACGCCAGCTGGCTGATTGGATTGGCGCCGGCCTCGGCGATGTGATATCCGGAGATTGATACACTGTAGAAATTGCGGACGTTGTGATCGATAAAGTATTGCTGGATATCCCCCATCACCCTTAAGGCAAATTCAATCGAAAAAATGCAGGTATTTTGTCCCTGGTCCTCCTTGAGGATGTCGGCTTGAATGGTGCCCCGTATGTTGGAAAGTACGTCGGCGCGAATATTTTGATACTGTTCTTTTGAGGGTTCTTTTCCATTCTGAGCCTTGAACCTGTCCACCTGCTGGTCGATGGCGGTATTAAAAAACATCGCCAGCATCATGGGCGCCGGTCCGTTGATGGTCATGGAAACCGAAGTGTTGGGGGCGCACAGTTCAAAACCTTCATACAGGACTTTAACATCATCAAGCGTGCAGATGCTGACGCCCGAGGTGCCTATTTTCCCATATATATCCGGCCGGTTATCCGGATCACATCCGTACAGGGTGACGGAATCATAGGCGGTTGAAAGCCGTTTGGCCTCATAATCTGCCGACAGCATTTTAAATCGCCGATTGGTGCGGGAGGGGTCTCCTTCGCCGGCAAACATGCGGGTGGGTTCTTCGTCCGCCCGCTTTAGCGGGAAGACGCCGGCCGTAAATGGAAATCTTCCGGAAACGTTTTCTTCCCTCATCCAGCGGTAGATCTCAGCCGGATCTTTGAATTTGGGAAGGGCAATCTTGGGGATGCGCGTGTGAGATAAGGACTCTGTAAACAGGGGTACCCTGATTTCGCGATCCCGAACCGTGTACACCAACTCATCCTTATTATAGGATGCCCTGGTTTTTTCCCATTCCGCCATGGAATCCAATGTCTCTTTTTCCAGAGCTGCTTCGGCTTTTTTAATTTCATCTTTGAGTTTTGAAAGCAGTTCCGAAGAATCGGCTCCGGCATCATCTGCACCGATGGTTGCATAGGTTTCTTTAAGGTGCCAGACTTTTCTGAGATTTTGCGCCTGTTCCTCGGTTTGCTGGTGGTATTTCCTGACGCTATCCGCGATTTCCGAAAGATAACGGGTTCGTTCCGGGGGAATGATGATCGTTTTAGAAGATGAGGTTTTGGTTTGCGGTCGCGGTAAGCCGGCTTTGAATTTCACCCCGGACTTTTCGGCAATCCTATCGAGAATTGCATGATACAAAGATGTGATCCCATCGTCATTAAATTTGGAAGCGATGGTTCCAAAAACCGGCATTTCCTCGGGATCGCGGTCCCATATTTTTCGGTTGCGCTGAACCTGCTTGCGAACATCACGTACGGCATCCTCTCCACCACGCTTTTCAAATTTGTTGACCACCACCAGGTCTGCAAAATCAAGCATATCGATCTTTTCAAGCTGGGTGGCGGCACCAAACTCGCTGGTCATTGCATAGATGGATAAGTCTACGAGATCGGTTATGCTCGAATCTCCCTGTCCAATGCCGGCGGTTTCCGCAATGATCAGGTCAAAACCGGCTGCCCGGGTCACCTCGATGGCTTCAGTCAATACGGCCGGCAACTCTATTTGAGAGCGTCGCGTCGCCAGAGAACGCAGGTAAACACGCGGATTACTTATTGCGTTCATGCGTATCCGATCCCCTAAAAGCGCTCCGCCGGTTTTTCGCCGGGATGGATCACAGCTGATGATGGCAATATGTATATCTTTGAGATCATGCAGCATTCTTAAGATCAACTCATCGGTCAAAGAGGATTTGCCGGCACCGCCCGGTCCGGTAATGCCGATAACCGGGGCCCTGTGCTCTGCGATCTTTTTTAAAAGCTGCGCTCGAATGGCGGCGAAATTTCCGTTTTCCCGGGCCTTTGCCTGTTCGGCAGCGGTAATCAGTTTGGCTACCAAAAGCGAGTTGGCCGGGTTCAGTGCACTTAGATCGAAATCGTCGTCTTTGACAGTTGCAAAATCGATGAGCGCAACCATGTGGTTAATCATCCCCTGGAGTCCCATGCGGGCGCCGTCTTCCGGTGAATAAATCTTGGCAACGCCGTACGCTTCAAGCGCTTTGATTTCTTCCGGTACAATCACACCGCCGCCTCCGCCGAATACCTTGATCTCGGAAGCGCCTCTTTCTCTTAAAAGGTCGACCATATATTTGAAAAATTCCACGTGTCCGCCCTGATAACTCGATACGGCCACGCCCTGGACATCCTCATCAATGGCGGCCTCTACGATTTCCTGAACCGATCGATTATGTCCCAAATGAATAACCTCGACGCCGGTATCCTGGAGTATCCTGCGCATAATATTGATGGCGGCATCATGGCCATCAAAAAGAGACGTTGCCGTGACGACTCTGACACTATGTTTAGGCTGATAAACTTCAACTTCAGGATTCATGCCGCCTCCTTACACGTAAATGGGTTGTCCGTTTTCATTGTTTTTTCGAACACATTCCCAGGATTAAGTTTGTCTGAAGGTTAATATAGTCTTCGATACTGTAGTGACGGGTTAAAAACCAGCGGCGGAAAGTCCACATATGCCCCAGGACCACAATATTATGTGCTGTGAGCTCGAGGGAGCGTTCATCTAAATTCGGCAGTTCTCCGGTTGAGGCAATCCGGGCAAGCGCTTCGATAAACAATCCCGTAATGCGCAGCTCGTTATCCAGGACGCGCCTTTGCCATTGGGTCGGCAGGGATTGCGTTTCCTGGTAAATCAGAAGGATAAAATCACTCATGCGGTCGCAGACCTTAAAATATTCGCGGATTACAGCTCCGAGAGCGTCCTGGGCGCCGGTGGCGCGCGACATGACCGTGGTTACGCCCCGTTCAACTTCAGCATGGATGGATTCGCACACCAGATACAGAATATCCTCTTTGGAGGCGAAGTATTCATACAAGGAACCAATGGAAAATCCTGCCGCGCCGGCAATCTGACGGGTTGTGGTTTTATGGAATCCCTTTTCGATAAACAACTGTACGGCCGCATCGGCGATCTGGCGCCGCCTGCGTTCCACCAGTTCCGGATTTTTCACCTGGGTGGGTATGTCTTTGGTTCTGGGGAGTCTCTCCATTGTAACCTCTTGATATTATGTAGGATTTATAGGTTAAGATACAAAAACCCCTATCTGAACGAGCGCTCAATCATTAAAATAGCACGTCTATTTTTAACTTGTCAAGTTTTTCAGGCTTATGTTCGGGTCAAGTATTTAATAAACCGAAATAATTATATTAAATGGTTACTTTAAAAGTGTAAAAATGCAATCAGAAACTTTTTATCATGGGCCGTAGGGCATGCTGAACAATGCTCTATGACTGAGCGCTCGTTCATTAATCTGGATTTCCGGTTGGCAAGAGTTTTATTTCAGGATCATTTGGACGAATAGATAGAGGGTTGGATTGGAAAAATGCAGATTTGTAATTCTGGGTCTAACCGAATCTTTCCCTTAACTTGCGATGCAGTATTTTCCCGGTGCCGGTGCGCGGCATTTCTTTTTCACCGATAAATACAACCTGTTTAGGGCATTTGTATGAGGCCATCTGGCCCTTGCAGATTGCAATGATATCTTTTTCGGTTAAGTTGCTTTCGTCGAATTCTTCTCTGCGGATGACAACGGCTGCGACGCGTTCACCCCATTTTTCATCGGGCAGTCCGATTACCGCACAGTCAAATACACCTTCAAGGTTGCCGATGACTTCCTCCACCTCACTGGGATAGACATTTTCACCACCGGTGATGATCATGTTTTTTTTGCGGTCCACCAGGTAATAGAAGCCATCTTCGTCCTGTCGGGCCATATCGCCGGCTGAAAAAAAACCGCCCTTGAACGATTCAGCAGTTTGATCGGGCAATTTGTAGTATTCATCAAACAGCATGGGGCCCCGCGAGTATAACTCCCCGATTTGTCCCTGGGGCACTTCATTTCCATCGATATCCAGGATTTTGATAAAGTCCGTTCCGATGCACTCGAATCCGATGGAGCCAAGTTTGGTCATTTGATATTCGGGTTTGAGGATAGTGACCATACCGGCTTCGGTAGAACCGTAGGCTTCATACAGTTGCACTCCCGGGAAAAATTCCATAACCGCCTGTTTCATACTTTTTCTTCCGGGAGCCGAAGAGCAGAGCAGTTTACGGATAGAGCCAACATTCCGCTTTTTGGCTTCTTCAGGCGCATTCAGGATCAAGTTATAATGGGTCGGGATCAGAGAAATAAACGTGATGGACTCACGTTCGATGATTTCCAGAATTTCCTCGGGCTTGAAGTTTAGGGCCGGGTGGATATAAGCGGAGCCTCCGAGGTACAGAAAGTTAAAGGTATAAAAGATAGAGTTGATATGACACAGCGGCATGACATTTAAGCATACATCATGCTCGTTGAATCCAAAGTCCAGGCCATTATGCAGGTAATAGGCGATGTGCGATTCATGGGAGCGGATGACACCTTTGGGCCTTCCGGTTGTGCCGGAGGTGTAAATCAGAATCCAGATATCCTGGGGAGTTACCTCTATATCGGGTTCAGAATCCGGTGAATCCTGGATGAATTCCTCATAGGGCCGATAGCCTTCCTGTGGCTTGCCGACGATAACATAATTTTTGGCAGGGATATTTTTCAAATTTGTCCGAATGGGCTCTACCGTAGCAGCAAATTGGTCATGCACCACGAATGCCTTGGCGTCTGAATTGTCAACAATGTACTCAACTTCTGAGCTGATCAGGCGAAAGTTGATGGGCACAATGATGATGCCCGATTTGGCCGTCGCCAGAAACAACTCACAGATTTCAATACAGTTTTCGAGCAAAACCGCAAGCTTGTCACCTTTTTGCAAACCCAGCGCAGTTAGGCTGCTCGCAAGTTTATTCACCCGCCGGTTCATTTCCGGGTAGGTAAATGATCGCTGCGCGTCCTTTAAGGCAACCGTATTGGGGAATTTTTTTGCATTGACTCTTTGGATTTGACCCAGATTCAGCCAAAAACCCATAGCTGCACCTCCGTCGGCGTTATAAGACATGTGATTCTCATAAAGAAAACACAAAGCTCAGATTGATATCATTGAACCTAAATTGAGCGATTGTCGAGGTTGCCACAGCTACAAGGCAGATGTCGTCCCGCTATAGTGAACTATGCGGGACGGCATCTAACGTCCCGCCGCAGGCGGGATAAGATCGGCAATCCCGTAGGGTTTCAAATTTTAAAAAATAAAATCGACAGAATTACTTTAATATAAAACAAATGATCCATTTTTAAAATTTGAAACGCTCAGTTTAGGTTTGGTTTTCTTCCAGTTGTTCGATGAATGCTTCCACATTTGTTTTGGTCTGTTCATCGGAGATCAGACGAAGATCATTCAAATCGGCATTGATCGTTAAACTTGGAATTCCGGTTTTTTGCTCAAGCCGCTGCGGCATCCCGTAACGGCAGTTGGTATTATTCGGACATGTTTTGGCATCGTGATAAATGACGCCGTCTACATCGAACAATTCCAACATCTTTGTGAAGTAAGTTTCCTTCTCGGCATCAGAACGCACGATAAACAGTTCGGTATAGGCTTTGGCCATCGAGGTAAAGGGATCGCTTTCATCCAGGGCTGAAAAAATCCAGCTGTTGCAGTAAGTGGAAGCCAGCACGTTGGCTTTCAAACTGGAAAACAGCTCAGAATGTGCACGCAGGCGCCCCCATACGGGCATGCCGTCCCAGTAGATTCTGAAACGCTCATCATCCAGTGCGCCTTCGCCATTGTTAATGCGATCTTTTAATTCCGCCAGCAAGATTTTATAGACATCCACTGCCTTTTGGGTTCCTCTTCCAACAACGGCAGGCCCCATGAGGGTGGTGCCGTCAAAAAAAGTTAAGGGAGAGGGCCTGGCAGTCGCTGTTTCAAGCACCTGTTTCCACAGTTCGGAACACTCGCGGGATAGGGCGACAGCAACTTTTAATTCTGCGAGATCAAAGGGACGACCGCAAACTTTCTCTAAAGGTTCAATCAACGCTTCCATTTGTTGAGCGACGGAAGCAACATGGGCGTCCGTGACCTCGCCGATGTTTCGATGGGTATATACGCCTAAAACCGGTGCTTCGAACTTTTTGCCGTACCATGAAAACCAATCCTGCACGTCGCGACACTGATTCGTGTTAAAAACCAGTACATCGGGTTTTGGAATGCTTTCGATCCCCTTGTAAATCTTGCTCAGCGGTGTGACGCCCTTTAAAAAAGCGCCGATATCCGCAGTGAGATACGAGCAGATGTCCGGCGAATATCCCAGGGCATTGGCCTCGGGAATAAGCTCGGTGGACATCCGGGTGGCACCCAGCATGGCAGAATGGGTTTCGGGAAAATATACTAAAAATCCCATGGCCCGCAGGATTTCAGCGGGCCCCACGCTGGTACACCATGCAATTTTGGGCGCGCCTTTTTTGGATGCGGCGTCCAGCTCGTAATAATATTCCGCCATGAAGCGGCTGATATCGGCAGCCGCTTTTAATTTTTTTCGGTTGGGTTTCGATTTATCAGACATAACATTGCCCCACATTTTCGGACTTTCCTCTATCAACGACAAGGCATCAGGCCCTGGGCGTCGGGCATTGGGTATTTAAAAGAAGATTATTTCGATTTCCTGAAGCCCAAAGCCTGATGCCTGAAGCCCTGTCATTTATTTCCCATGGCATATAACGCTGCACCGATGGCGCCGGTTAATTGAGGATAAACCGGGACAAGGATTTCTCTTTCAATTATCGCCTCCGTCATTTTGACCATAAATGGATTATGGGCTACCACGCCGCCGGTCATAACGACCTTTTCGGTCAGGGAATCCATCTCTAAAACACGCTTGATCATCGAATAGAAGACGCCTTTGACAATGTCCGGTAATTTCTTGCCATGTCGGATATTTTCCAGCACCTCGGTTGCCGAAAATACGGTGCAGAAGCTTCCCAATTTTACCATATTTTCGGATTGACTGGCCAGACGGTCCATCTCCCCCAGGGGGACGTCCAGGCGCATTGCCATCTCCTCCAGGAAGGCGCCCGTGCCGGCCGCGCATTTGCGGTTCATTTTAAAACCAGTACGCCGGCCCGATTGGTCGACTTTGATAACCTTGTTGTCCTGTCCGCCGATATCGATAATTGTGCTTGAAAAGGGAAAGTAAAGGAATGACCCTTTGGCGTGACAGCCGATTTCCGTTTTTGTATCGCGGGCAAAGGAGACATTGTTTCTACCGTAGCCTGTCGCTACAGTTTGTTCGATGTCAGCTTTTTTCAGGCTTGCCATTTTTAAGGACGCATCAAGACAGAAATCGGCCGTGGCCCCAAAATCCGTACCAGATTTTTTGACTGCATGGCCGAGTAGATTTTTATCGGTGTCAAGGATGACAACTTTTGTTCGTGATGCCCCCAGGTCAACACCGGCGTAAGCTCTTTTTGAAACCATGGCTGTTAAATTGGTTTAATTTGTTCTATTTGTTAAAATAAACATGAAATATAAGATGAAAAAACCAATAGAACCAATCTAACCAATAAAACGATCCTTTCTGCTATTTCGACTCCAGCCCTTTTACCAAAGCCCTCAATGTGTGATTGTAGGGCGTATCGGTTCCGGTTCGCTCCCCATATTCTACGAATTTGCCGTTGATGTAATCGATTTCGGTGCGGCGGTTGGCTTCGATGTCCATCAGCATAGAGGGTTTATGGTCGCCGGCATTTCCCATGTATTCCATTGCATAGGTGTAGAAATCCCAGCCGAGGCTGATCTCATTCGCCCGCGCCACCCGGATGCATTCTTTTACCAGTGCATCCACGATCCGAAAAATAATCGGATCGTTCATGGCACGTGACATTGTCAGGCCGGTGACCGCACATACCGGATTCATACAGGCATTCATGACGCTTTTGCGCCACACCATCGAAATAATATTATCGGTATGTTCGGTGGTGAGCTTACATTTACTCAGCACCTGGGCGATGGCAATCGCCGCGTCCCGGGATTTCGGATCCAGCTCCTGAATGTAATGGGGCGGGTGGTGAAATGGGATTCTGACGTGAGCCGGACCGGCCAGGGCACACCCGTAATTTACGACCGCCCGCATAACATCGGCCTTGCCCAGTATTTTCGCGAGTTCAAGTTCGGTATCGATTCCATTTTGCCAGCTGACAATCGCCAGGCCCTCTCGGTGAAAGCCCTCGATGGCCGAGGCAATCAAGGGCAGGGAATTTGCCTTGACGGTGATGAAGATTACATCCGGGTTGACGTCTGCCAATTCATCAACATTGACACACGTGCGGTTGACCTTTTGCTTGAGGTTTTCGGCGCCTTCCAGAATGATTCCGCGGTCCAGCGCCGGGCCCAGCAGGTCAGGGATTACATCGCAGAGGGTCACTTCATAACCGCCCTTGGCGAGGAAGCCGGCGACGATACACCCTACCGGACCTGCACCGACCACGGCAAATGATTGGGGACTAAATTTGGATGCAGCACTCATCTCCTACCTCCCCATTAATTTTGTTGTTAACGAAGCGAGATGTCGTAAAGCATTATGCTGGGCTGTAGCCACTTTAGCTTTAGAAAAAACCCGAATATCGAATTTCGAAATACGAAACAATGATCAAAATTCTAAATTCTAATGTCCAAAACAGTTTTTGAATTTTGGTTATTTAATATTTAAATTTGTTTCGGATTTCTGATTTCGAATTTCGTGTTTCCGCCCGGCGGTTACCTTTCCTGCTTGGGGCGTTCATCTATGACGCGCACCGCTTTGCCTTCGCTGCGGGCAATGCTTTTCGAATCGACCAGCTCCACCTCAACGCCGATTCCCATCATGCCTTTAATGTGACCCGCGATTTTGCCTTCGATTTCATGGCGTCGGGCTTCACCGGCATCGTAAACTTCCTGTTTGCCCTCCACCTGAACCCTGAGATGGTCCAGGTATCCCTTTTTGCTCACCACCAGCCGATATTGCGGCTCGACCTCCTCAACTTCCAGAAGCAGGGCTTCGATTTGCGACGGAAAGACGTTTACGCCGCTGATAATAAGCATGTCGTCCGAGCGGCCGTAAATTTTGTCCATCCGGATAAAAGTTCGGCCTTCGTGTCCGGGCTCCCGCCACAGGCGGGTGATGTCCTTGGTGCGGTAGCGAATCATGGGCATGGCGCGTCTTTGTAAGGACGTAAAAATAAGCTCTCCTTTTTCACCCTCCGGCAGGGGTTCCAGGGTCTGAGGGTCAACGACTTCCGCCAGAAAATGGTCCTCGTTGATATAAAGCCCGTTTTGATCGGCGGCATCATACGCCACGCCGGGCCCGCTGAGCTCCGTTAAGCCGTAAGCTTCCATGGCCTTAATCCCCATGCGGTCTTCGATTTCCTGGCGCATGGCATCGGTCCAGGGCTCGGCGCCGAACACGCCAATCCGCAGGGGGAGTTTTTTAATGTCAACATTCATTTCTTCGGCTCTTTCGGCGATGGTCAGTGCATAGGAGGGTGTGCTGAAGAGCGCATCCGACTTAAAATCCTGCATGATGGTAATCTGGCGTTCGGTCATTCCAGAACTGGTCGGCACCACCGTGCAGCCGATGGCCATGGCACCCTGATGAAAGCCGAGCCCACCGGTAAAAAGGCCGTATCCGTATGCGTTTTGGACGATATCTTCCTTGCGGATACCGGCGGCATAGAGATTGCGGGCCATACATTCGGTCCACTGTTCCATATCAGCAGCGGTGTAAGGCCCGGTAATCGGCTTGCCCGTCGTACCCGAGGACGCATGCACGCGGACCAACTCCTCTAAAGGTACGGCGCACAGCCCGAAGGGATAATTGTCTCTTAAATCATTTTTAACGGTAAACGGAAGTTTGGCGATGTCTTCAAGACGTTTGAGGTCACCGGCCTCGATGCCCATTTCTTTGAATTTATCCCTGTAAAACGGGACTTTCTCAGCCACCCAGGCGACGGTCTCCTTCAGTTTCTTTAGCTGAAACGCTTTAAGCGCTTCTACCGGCATGCATTCAAACTTATCGTTCCAGGGCATGATCTTCCTCCTTTTTAAAAAACTAAACAGTTATTATACGCATTGGCCGTAATATTATTTTATGGGCGACAGTTCGCTGCAGGTCGAGTGTGATCCGTTGCCCGGTTTACCATCAGAATCGGGTCTGAGCACTATCGCTATTAAATCACGCCGCTTTCTCTGCAGCTTCAAAACCCAGCTCAAAGGCTTTGATATTGATATCGACAAAGGTCTTTTTGGTTGATGTCCGAATGGCTTCTTTAACGTTGTCAGCCGATACCGGCATAATTCCGGTTTGAATCAGCGAACCCAGTAATACCATATTCAGTGACATGATATTGCCGGCCTGTTTTGCCAGCGCCTGGGCATCGAAAGCAATCAGCCTGGCGGTTTTATTGCGGATCAACTCCTGAAGTGTGCCTATATCAGGGTAAGTTCCTTTACCGATAGCTACTGTAAATGGCGGCAGCGGTGCCGTATTTGTGATCACAACGGTATCGGCATTGCATTTGTTTAAGGCGCGCAGGGTCTCGGAAGGCTCGAAGCCCAGCAGCACGTCCGCTTCCGCATCTGAGATGATGGTACTGTCTGCATCGCCAAATACGACTGCCGATTCCACCACGCCGCCCCTTTGGGCCATACCATGTATTTCACTCATACGCACGGGAATGTCGGCCAGCAGAGCGGCCTCGCCCAGCACTTTGGATGCCAGCAGATTCCCCTGTCCGCCAACTGCTACGATGATCAATCTTTTTGGTTGCATAAAAGGTTCCTTAAAGTGTTGTATGGTCCTAATTTACACGGATGTTGCTAGAATTTTATTCAATGCTTAGCAATTCAATTTTTTTCTTTTGACCGGACCGGCACAATTGCTTTTTCCGGACATATCTGGGCGCAAATAGCGCAGCCGGTACAAAGATCAGCGTTTATGTGAACCCTTTCGCCCTCGATATAGAAAGCCGGACAGGCCAATTCATTGACACAGTCGCGGTGGTCTTTGCATTTCTCGCTGATATGAAAAGGTTTGCCTCGGGCCTTGTTAAGACTGCGGGCATACAGGACACAGGCTTCTTGTGAAATAATGACCGATACGCCTTTATAATCGATGGCCTCCTTTATGGCCGCGATGCTTTTGCCGACTCGAAAAGGCCTGATTACAGTCACGTGGGGCACGCCGATAGCCCGGACGACTTTTTCAATGGATACCCGGCCATAGCCTGTCAGGTTAAAATCGCCCATGTCAACACCTGGATGTGGCTGATGCCCGGTCATCGCAGTGGTGCTGTTATCAAGAATCACCAGCGTAAAATTGTGGTTGTTGAACACAGCATTGACCAGACCGGGGATGCCGGAGTGAAAAAAAGTGGAATCTCCGATAAAGGAAATCACTTTTTTATCGGTGGCAGCGGAAAATCCGCAGCCCGTGCCGACAGACGATCCCATGCACAGGAGAAAATCGGCGGTTGACAGCGGCGGTAAGACACTGAGGGTGTAACATCCGATATCGGTGGGATAGATGGTGCCGAGGCCCTCGGCCGCTTTTTTTACTTCATAATACGTTGCTCGATGGGAACAGCCGGCGCACAGGTTGGGCGGCCGCTGGGGTATTTCGGGTACATCGGAAATATCCGGTAGGGCAGGAGGCATATATGGTATTTCGAAGAACTTGGCGATATTTTCCCTCACCCGCGCTGGATCGAATTCATACAAGCGGGAAAACAGGTCTTTCGCTTTTCCCCGAATCGGCAGGGTTAATCCGTCTTCCTGGGCAAAGGCCTTAACGCTTTCCTCCATGTAAGGCTCACCTTCTTCGATCACCAAAACCTTTTCACATTCTTTCAAAAAAGCTTTAATAATTTTTGCGGGCAGGGGGTATGAAAATCCCACCCGCAGTATTTTGACCTTATCTTCGATATCTAACTCTTTGATGGCATCGGACGCATAATTGTAGCTGACACCATTGCAAATGATTCCCCATTTACCCGCATCTCCCTTAATGAAATTATACTGCGAAGTGTCGGAAATTTCCTGAGCTTTTTCAATGTTTTCCAGAAGCTTCACATGTAATTTTCTGGAAACCGCCGGCACGGTGACGAGATTGAAAGGATCTTTGACAAAATCACCTTTGGTTTTGGGTGTTTTTATTTCCCCCAGCTGAACAATCGCGGAAGAGTGGTTTATGCGGGTGGTTGTTCGAAACAGGACCGGTTCCTGCAGTTTTTCGGATATCTCAAAAGCATATCCCACCATGTCTTTGGCTTCTTCCACCGACGATGGTTCCACCATTGGCAGTCCGGAAAGTTTGGCGTAAAAGCGATTATCCTGCTCGTTCTGGCTGGAAAACATGTAGGGGTCATCGGCGCTAAGGACGACCATCCCGCCCTTGACACCCACGTAGGCCAATGTCATCAGGGCATCGGCGGCGACATTTACACCCACATGCTTCATGACACACATGCTGCGCACACCGGAATTGGCAGCTGCAGCCGCCACTTCCATGGCTACTTTTTCATTGGTGCTGTATTCAAAATACAGATCGCTCTCCTGGGAAGTCTGGAAAAATTGAAGCGAAATTTCGGAAGACGGTGTTCCGGGATAGGTACTGGCAACCGCCACACCTGCTTCAATTGCGCCCCGGGCAATCGCTTCATTGCCCAGGAGCAGCATTTTTTGACCTGGGTTCTGGGTAAGTAGTTTGTGCATAGAAGGATCCTTAAATTTAAGATTATCTGGTTGTCAGAATGTTATCGCCGCTTCAAAAGAGCAAATTTCCTTTGAATTTTTAGCTATTTTTTTAAAATCTGTCAATAAAGTAGCGAAACGGCATTTTTTTGTTGAATCTTACAGTTAGCTACATTAAAGCTACATTGTAGTTTCTGTCAAGCTTAAATTTTCGAAGGAAAATCTTATGATCGTGCGAAATTTGAGAGATAAAGCCGTCATGGAGACCACCTATCTGGCTCATGGGGGGGCGATTGCCCAGATGATTCTGGATCAGCGAACCTTAAAGGAAATTGGTTTCCTGGCAATTGCTACCCTGGCACCGGGTAAGGTAATCGAAGCCCACGTGGACCCCATGGAGGAGATCTATCTTGTAGTCAGCGGCAGCGGTGAAATGGGCGTGGATGATGAAAGCCGTCAGGTGGGGCCGGGAGATGCCACCTGGTTGCCGGCGGGATCAAAACATTACCTTATCAATAATGGGGATGAGGATCTGGTGATCCTCGTCGTTGCGTCTAATAATTGGTAATTGTCGGTGGTTCGTTGATAGGGGTCCGTTGTAAATTCGTAATAATCTTAGTTCGAGGTTTCAAAGATTTTCAACGGACAACGAACGTTAATCGCGATCCTCAATCAAAATTTCAGGTGTGTATAAGTGGCCTGTCTCTCCCAGCCCTGACGTGTCTTCTGCGTCAGGCGCCTTTATATTCAGGCCTTTTGCGGCCCAGTGATGAAAGGCCTTCCAGGGCATCGGCCGTGCTGAAACTTTCGGTCAGGCGCCCGAGCTCAATTTCCACCGCTTCAGGTATGGATTTTCCGACCTGTTGATCGATGATTTCAGCGGCCAGCTTCAGGGCAAGGGGTGCTCTGTAACCAACGATTTTTGCCGTTTTCGCAGCGAGATCTTCGGGTACACCCTGGGGCTGTTTACCGGCCAGCAGGCGGGCTACATTTTCACTGCTGCATGCCTGGGCCAGGGGTTTAAAGGCTTCAGGGATTTCGCGCGGGCGGTATTTGTCCGGTTTTCCCGCTGATACCAGCGCACTTATGGTTGACTCAATTTCTGCTGTTGTTACGAGGCGGGTAACGATGCCGAGAGCCTGGGCGTCTTCCGCGCTGATGGGGGCACCGGTGAAGACGTAATACTTGGCAAGCGCCGGACCGACATGACGCGCCATCCGCAGCATACCCCCCAGTCCGGGATAGATGCCGATGCCGGTTTCAGGGAACCCCATGGATCCGGCGGGTGTCGCGATGATTGCCTGGCAGGCCAGGGCCAGTTCGCTGCCGCCGCCCAGAGACAGACCGTCGAGTATGGCAATGGTCAGCTTGTCTGAATTTTCGATTTTAAGCAGCAACTCGTGACCTTTACGGGTGAATTCAGCGATATCAGCGATTTTGTCTGCTTTTATCTTTTCGACAAAATACTTTATATCCGCTCCGGCCACAAATGCTTTGCCGGCACCCTGAAACACAACGGCCTTAACATCGGGGTTCTTTTCCGCTTCATCAAATCGTTCGGATAGCTGGGCCACAACTGTTTCATTCAGGGCATTCATTGCTTCGGGACGGTTGAGTGTGATGTAGGCAATAGGACCTTTGAATTCCAGATCCACAAAATTAAAGGCAAAGGGCTTGCCGATCTTATATTGCTTTTCAAGGATTGCGGGCATCTTAAAATCGGGATACTTCTGGGTGATGGCCTGAACCACCTGGTATGTCTTGTCAATACCGATCTTGTTCATGATTTCAAAGGGGCCCATCAGCCATCTCAGACCGATTTTTGCACCCCGATCGGTGTCCTCGATGGAAGCAACACCTTCGTCCACAAGGGCAGCCGCAACACCGAGGCAGGCACCGTAAAAGCGATTTTTGGCCTCCGGAAGCTTGGATTCATCGACATCGCCTTTCAGGTCCCAGTCTTCATTTTTATCCATCTGGGCTTTTAGGATATCTGGCGTGGCATAAAACGGTCCCAGTTCATTTCCCAGGGTATTTGAGGCGTGGACGGCAATGGGGATTCCGGTGACATTCATGAGCTCAAAGGCGCCCATGCCGATTTTAAAGGCCTGTTTGGCGGCTTCTTCAAGGGTCGGAATATTGGCCAGGCCTTCTTCCAGCATGCGGCAGGCCTCATTCAAAAACGGCACAAAAAAGCGATTGACGGCGAATCCGGGGGCGTCTTTTACAACAATGGCAGTTTTGCCATGAAGTTTGGCTGCCAGCAGCGACTTTTCGATGGTTTCTTTGCTCGTCGTTTCGTGGGGAATGACTTCCAGAAGACGATTTTTGGCCGGGTGGTAGAAATAATGCAGCCCGACAAAACGATCCGGGCGAGAGGTTTTTTCGGCAAACTCGTGCACGTAAAAACTGGAGGTATTGGTCGCCAGAATGGTTTTGGGCGAACATATCTGGTCTAATTTTTCAAACAGATCGGACTTAACCTGCTTGTCTTCGAAAACCGCTTCAACCACCAGATCGGCATCTGCCACCATTTCAAAATCGCAGGTTCCAATGATATTTGACAGGATGTCGTGAACATTTTCGGCATCGAGAATTTTGCGCTCGACCGCTTCTTTGAGCATTTTTCGGATGGTATTAAGGCCGCGCTCTACAAATTCCTCATTGACATCAACCAGAACCACCTTGAGTCCTTCCTGGGCAAACTTCTGGGCAATACCGCTGCCCATATTTCCAGCGCCAATGACCGCAATTTTGTTAATCTGTGACATAGCAATACCTCGCTTAGTTTTATTGGTTGGATTGGTTTTATTTGTTCTATTGGTTAAAACAATAACTAATGAAACCAATTGAACCAACGAAACCAATCAAACAAGTGGGTTTATTTATTCTTCCACACCGGTTTGCGCTTTTCTTCGAAGCTTTTAATCCCTTCCAGCACATCCTCGGTTTTCATCAAGGTGTTCAGAAAAAGATCGCTGGCACCTTGAATGGCCCGGGGCAATTCCATACCCAGGTGTTTTTTTACCGCCTGTTTGTTCAATCGAATCATCAGCGGGCTGTTGTATTGAATTTCTTTCACCAGCTTGTCGGTGGCTTCGGCAAGCTGATCATCTTCGACGACATAGTTCACCATTCCCATTTGCAGGGCCTCTTCGGCACTGTAACGTTTGCCGGTGGTGCAGATCTCGATTGCCTTGGCAGGGCCTACCAGGTGGGGAAGCCGCACGGCTGCATAGGGCGGCAAAAAGGCGAGCTTGATTTCCGGCTGGCCGAATTGCGCGCTTCGGGCAGCTATGATGATGTCACAGGCGATGGCGGCCTCCATGCCCCCGCCTAAACAGTAGCCATGCACGCACGCAATGGTGGGGACCTCGAGTCGATCGATAAGGTCAAAAACCTGATTGAAGGTTCCGATCATTTTATCGGCCATCTCCGGCTTATGATCGGACACTTCAACGCCCGCACAAAAGCTGGGACCTTCGCCATTCAGCACCAGGCATTTAAGTTCATCATCGGCAACAAGCCCGCCAAGCTCGGTGACGAGCTCATTTAACATTTCGATATCGAATACATTATGTTTCGGCCGATCAAATGTAATACGGGCCACGCCGTCAGCCTTTGCCACCTTGAGATGCTTGTATCCGCTCATGGTTATCTTCCTTTGTTTGGTATTTAGTATTTGGTGTTTGGTGTTTAGGTCTTCGTGTTTGGTATTTAGTGTTTTGTGTTTAGACTTACACCAAGTAAAGTCACTTCAACGAGTCCTGAACAAAACACCAAACACCATACACTAAACACCAATTACCCTTTTACAAAAACATAATTTAACTGCCCATTGGGCAACGTATTGACAACGGTTTTAACGTGCATGCCTGCTTTGATTTCATTTTCCGGCAGATCACTGGCAATTCTGCCAAATACTTTATAATCACCGTAGTCCACAAGAGCGATGCAGTAGGGGACATCATCCTGGAAACCGATGGGCGCAAATTCCAGCTTGCTGTAAGTAACCAGCTTGCCCTTACCGCTGACCTCGAACCATTCCATGTTGCTGGCAAGACACTGATGACAATCTGCTCTGGGCGGGAAGAAAGCCATTCCGCAATCCTTGCAGCGGGTTCCCATGACTTTATTGTCTTCCAGGTAGTCGATAAAATCATTGGTTTTGGTAATAGCGGTAAAGCTCACCGTTCCGAATTTTTTGAATCGATCATCTACTTCTTTTACCTTGCTCATAATTGACCTTTCTATTAGGAATAAAAGAATCTCACGCAAAGACGCTAAGATTAATTATAAGGTACCTTTTTAGGAAGTATTTTCATCCTTTGCGGTCATGGCGGCTTTGCGTGCAAAATTATCATGCATACGATATAACTCAAAACCCCGATTTATCGGCCAAGAATGGTCACATTTCCGTAAAGACCCACACCGCCGATGTTGTGGACCAGCCCGAACTCCGGGTCTTTTACCTGGATATCCCCGGCTTCATCTCTGAGCTGCAGGACAATCGTGCGGATCTGCGACCCACCGGTGGCGCCGATGGGGTGACCTTTTGATAAAAGACCGCCGTCCACATTCACCGGAATACTGCCTTCCTGATAGGTTTCTTTGTTGCGGATGAGTTCCCGGCCTTCTCCCGGTTTGGCAAATCCTAGATTTTCATAGGCCATCATTTCAGCGATGGTAAAACAGTCATGTACTTCGGCTACATCGATGTCTTTGGGACCCACGCCGGCCATTTCATAGGCTTGCCGGGAGGCTTCTTGTGCAACGGTTAATCCCGTAAATAAATCCCGGCCGGATAAATTGACAGTGGTGGTCGCTGCGCCCACCCCCAATATCCAGACCGGCTTTTTAGATAGGGATTTGGCTTTTTCTTCGCTGGCGACAATGACGCAAGAGCTGCCATCCGCGTTCGCACAGCAATCTCCCACCCGCAGCGGGCTGGCCACCGGGCCGGCCATACGATTTTCCGGATCTTTAAACATTTCAAATTCCACGGGTTTCCGATAGACGGCCTTGTCATTGAGCTGGCCGTAAGTTGCCGCTTTAACCCGGATGAGCGCAAGATCCTCTAAAGTGGTGCCGTATTTTTCCATGTGTGCTTTGGCATACATGGCGTAGTAAGCCGGCATCATGGTTCCGAAAGGACTTTCCCACTGAATGTCGGCGCCGCGCCCCATGCGCTCCTGGGACTCGGAGGAGCTGATTTCCGACATTTTCTGGAACCCGATTACCGCCACCGTATCGTGCAGACCTGATTTTACCAGTGAATAGGCCAGTTTCAAGCCGGTGCTGCTGGATGAACAAAGGGTTTCGACATAAAAAGTCGGCTGGGGATTCAGCCCCAGGTATTCTGCGAAAACACCGGCCGGGGAGCGCTGTTTGTCATATTCGGGCGCTGAGCAGACCACGGAGGCATCGATGTCTTTGGTGGTCAGCTGTGCGTCCTGCATGGCATCTTTAAATCCTTCAAAAACCAACTCCCGGACGGAACCCGGGTAGCTTCTAACAAATGAACTCTGTCCAACTCCGATAATGGCTACTTTACTCATAAGTCTCCTTCCGTTTGTGTTTGGTGTTTTGTTTTTAGTGTTTGGTGGATTATCAGACCAAACAGTTAAACACCAAACACGAAACACCAAATACTAAACACAATTCATATGTACTGTCCGCCGTCTACTTTAATGACTTCTCCGGTTATATGTCTGGCTTTGTCGGATGCCAGAAATGCCACCAGATAAGCAAGGTCTTCCGGCTGACCGACCCGTTTGAGGGCGCTTTCGCCCATTGCCAGATCGATAATTTTATCTCTGGAATCCGATTCTTTGAGCATGGCGGTCTCTATCAGCCCGGGGGCAACCGCATTTACGGTTACGTCAAAGGCACCAAGCTCCTTTGCAAGGGCTTTGGTAAATCCGATGATACCGGCTTTGGATGCCGAATAGTTGGTCTGGCCGAATTTACCCCGCAACCCGTTTATGGAAGTCACATTTATGATCCTGCCGTATTTACGCTCCTTGAAAATGGGCGCCACCTGGCGCGTGAAGTTAAAGTAACCTTTTAAGTTGACTTCGAGTACCCGATCCCATTGCTCTTCGGTCATTTTCCAGGAAACACCATCCCAGTTCATTCCGGCGTTGTTCACCAGGATTTCCAGGCTGCCGAGTTCTTCGATGGCCGCCTTGACGACTTTTTCAGCCTCAGCAAAAGAAGATATATCGCATTGCAATGCAAGTGCTTTGCGGCCCATGGCCATGATTTCCTCCGCATATTTCTTGGCCTCGGCTTCATGTTTGCGGTAGGTCAGACAGATGTTCGCCCCTTCGCGGGCCAGTTCGAGGGAGGCGGCCGCGCCGATTCCCTGCGAGCCACCGGTTACCAGTGCATTTTTGCCTTCGAGTAGCATAGAATCCTCCTATATTTTCCTAAAATGACCGTTTCTACTTTTAAAGGGAGGAAAGATCTTTTTAGGGTATTGAAACTATTGGTTTATCTGCTGGTTCGATAAAATATCGAAGCTACATTAAAGCCGAGTTCCCATTAAGTCAATAAAAATTCTTGACATCAATGTAGTTACATTGTAGCTAAAACGTAATTTCAAATTTTGCGCTGAAAATCAAGCGAAATCTTTAAAAATAAGCCGAATTTGCCTATTTATAAATAAAAATAATAAAGGAGGTTATTATGGCAGGCGTACCAGACAAAATACTCACCTGGCAGATGGTTCAACCCACTTCCCGCGATCGGGAAACCAAAGAAGTGACCCCGGGTAAAATCGAAAAGACCGAAATACCGGTACCGGAACTCAAACCCGGTGAGGCCCTGGTTGAGGTTGCAGGCTGCGGTGTTTGTCATACCGACCTGGGTTACTTTTATGATGGCGTGCCCACGGTCTCAAAACCTCCCCTGACGCTGGGTCATGAAATTTCGGGAACCGTGGTTGCGGGAGATGAAGAATGGATTGGTAAGGAAGTCATCATTCCCGCGGTCATGCCGTGTCGCAAATGTATCCTTTGCAAAACCGGTCGCGGCAACAGATGCCTGGGTCAGAAAATGCCGGGAAACAGCCTCGGACCTTACGGCGGGTTCTCAAGCCATATCCCGGTGCCCAGTATTGATCTGTGCGATGTAAAGAATAGGGGAGACATACCATTAGAACATCTGGCGGTTGTGGCCGACGCGGCCACCACACCTTACCAGGCCGCAAAAAGAGCCGATTTTCAACCGGGCGATAATGTGGTCGTTGTCGGTATAACCGGTGGGGTAGGTCAATATATGGGGCAAACCGTCAAAGCTTTAGGCGCAAATACGGTCGTCGGTATCGCCCGCAACCAGGCCAAACTCGACCGGGCCCTTAAATATGGAACCGATTTCGTCATCAATTCCACCGACAAAGATGCCCGGGCGGTTTCCAAAGAATTCAAAGAAATCTGTAAGGAGAACGGACTGCCCAGTTTTGGCTGGAAAATTTTCGAAGTCACCGGTGCCGCAGGCGGGCAGGATATCGCACTCAGCCTGCTGAGTTTTGTGGGCAAACTGATAGTGGTTGGATTCGGTCTTGCAAAATCCGAATACATGTTCGGCAAATTGATGGCCTTTGATGCCGATATTATCGGGACATGGGGATGTTTGCCGGAATATTATCCCATCGTACTGGATATGGTTGTCCAAAACAAAATCAACATCGACGCCTTCGTACAGACACGCCCCATGAGCACGATAGTGGAAACCTTTGACGAGGCCCACAAGGTGTCTCCGGACAAGCGGATTGTGCTGACACCTGACTTTTAAACTTCAAAGAATCTTTGTGAACTTTGTGGTTCAATATATTTTTCCCAAAAGGCGCTTAAACACCAGATAAAGCATCATAACAAAAATTATTCAATATTAAAGGAGGTAAATATTATGGCCTTAGAATGGATGCCCCGCGATGATGAATTAAAAGACCACATGTTGCACACCGACGTGCACTGGGGAAAAGAAGAGGATGCCCCCTGCGTGGTTTTTGAGAAAAAACCCCTGACCGACCCGAAAGGAAATGTTCAAGAAGGGCTTTATACCGCCTGGATTCGTCTGAATAACCCGCGGCAGTATAATTCCTATACCACCGAAATGGTCAAGGGCGTGATTGCCGGTTTTGAGAATGCCTCGTTAGATAGAAGCGTGGTGGCGGTGGTCTTTACCGGCACCGGTCCCTATTCGTTCTGCACCGGCGGCAACACCAAAGAATACAGCGAATATTACAGTCGGCGCTGCGATGAATACGGCCAATACATGGAGTTGTTCAACCACATGGTGGATTCGATCCTGGCCTGCAAAAAGCCGGTAATTTGCCGGGTCAACGGCATGCGGGTGGCCGGCGGTCAGGAAATCGGGATGGCCTGTGATATTGCCATTGCCTCGGATCTGGCGATCTTTGGCCAGGCCGGACCCCGCCACGGTTCTGCGCCGGTCGGCGGATCATCGGATTTTCTACCCTGGATGCTCAGCAATGAAGATGCCATGTGGAACTGTATCTCCTGCGAGATGTGGTCGGCCTACAAGATGAAAACCAAAAATTTAATCAGCAAAGTGCTGCCGGTTCTCAAAGTGGACGGCAAATGGGTGCGCAACCCCATGATCATCACCGATAAATATGTTGAAGACGGTGAGATTGTCTACGGTGAGTATAAGGCCGGGGATGCCGGAAAAGAGGCACGGGCATTTGTGAAGCAACATCAGCCCAACGCCGATTTTGAACTGCTGGACAAAGAGGTCGATCGGATCGTCTGGACGTTTGCCAACCTGTTCCCCGGCTGCCTGATTATGTCCATCGACGGTATTCGTCAGAAGAAAAAATTCTTCTGGGATATGTGCAAAAATCACAACCGGCACTGGCTGGCTGCCAACATGTCCGGTGAGGCCTTCTTGGGTTTTGGGGCTTTCAATACGAAAAAAATCACCGGCCAGGATGTGGTTGACTTTATCAAATTCCGCCAGAACGTTGCCGACGGCAGAGACTGGGATTTGGACATGTTCGCCGAGGTTATGGGCAAACCGCAGAAGTAGTATTTTTTTTAATACTGCCTTAGCTTTAATGGCAGGTGATGCGTTTAAAAAGCGCACGCCTGCCATTTTCATTTTTTAAAATTTGAAACGCTCAATTTAAGAAGAAGTGTCTTGATAATGGCTGTCATATTATGTAAAATCCCGCCTGATTTGCCCCACTTCTAATCAAAAGCGACTTTAGGCACCAGCGCTGCAGACATGGCCGAGACGTTCTCAAAAGAAGCTTTATTTCCAACCCCCCTTGGCGATATTCGCTTTCATTCCTTTTGCAGCCCGGAACAAATTCGACAATACACCTTTGACACGCAATTCCAGAATCATCGTCATTATAAATCTCTGTATACGCGTCGGCAAAGTCTGGAGGATAATGCAGAATGTCCCGATGCCAATGTGGTCCTGGCAATTGCCGAGCCGGAGAACATCATTGGTTTTGGTGTACTGGCCTATCCGGAAGCGGGCGAGCGCTGGGCTGAACTGGGGCCCAAAATCATGATGGAAATTAAAGCCATAGAGGTCTGCCGGAGATGGCGGTCTGTTGGCATTGCCCCCCAACTCATGAAAATGCTACTCGCCCATCCTCAAATCGAAGACAAAATTATTTATCTGGTAGGGTATTCGTGGACGTGGGATCTTGCAGGTACCAATATGAATGCCGCACAGTATCGTGAAAAGCTCGTCAATCTTTATAAATCCCACGGTTTTCAAGCGTACGAGACCAACGACCCCAACGTTTGCATAAAGCCGGAAAATTTTTTAATGTGCCGGATCGGCAAAGATATTTCACAAATACTCAAAGACCGTTTCAAGTGGTTGAGATTTGGGCTGAGGCCCTGGACCTGGTAGACAGAGAAACCGTCTCAAAAATGCGTCTAAGTGCCCAGGGCTGCGTTGTCCCGTGAATTGAAATACTCACGTACTCCGTGTACGCTCCGTTATCAATTCACGTGACGCCTTGCCTTGAACCCTTAGTCACATTTTTGAGACGGGTTCTACAGTTATGTCTGCAAGTAATTTCTAAAACGAAGTTTTATTTAGCTGCTTGGATCCTGGCTGCTTGCTTATGGCAACTGGCTAAATCGATTTATGCGACATACAGAAAAAGCCAGAATCCAGCGACCAGCAGCCAGACCGTTTGACAGCATTCAGGGTTAGGTGCTATGAGGTTTGGGGCTCTAATGAGCCGGGTGGTAAAACTATTTCGTGTTTTCAGAAAACGACCAAGAGGTGAAAATGATTAAAGATCGTATCGTTTACGTAAATGGAGAATATGTCCCCTGGCAAAATGCCACCGTTCACATCATGTGCCACAGCTTCGGAAGGGGATCGGCTATTTTTGAGGTCATCAGCCTGCACGCAACCGGTTCCGGGACGGCCATTTTTCGGCTTCAGGCCCATATTGATCGGCTGTTTAAATCGGCCGAGCTTCTGGATATGGAGCTTCCGATGACAAAGGAAAATTTCTATGAAGCGGTTGCCGAAACCGTAAAACGCAATGGTCTTCAAAAGGGTTATCTTAAAATCATATGCTTCTATCCTGAGTTTTCAATTGATATTCTACCTCCCCAGAAACAGCTGACTGTGTCTATTTTCGCTATTGACGCCGAACAGGATCTAGGCAAAAAGCCCATTCCGTTTGAAACCGGCACAACCCTGTTCGTGAGCAGCTGGCGCAAACTGGATCCCACAACGGTTCCGATTGAGGCCAAGGCGGCCGCCAATTATTTAAATGGAATGGTTGCCCGGATGGAGGCCCAAAAGAAAGGTTTTGAATACGCCGTTATGCTGGATACCGAGGGATATATTGCCGAAGGTGGAACCGAATCGATATTTCTCGTCAAGGATAATCACTTAATGACGCCCGCTACCGGCACGGTTCTGAAAAGCATCTCGCGCATGTCAATTCTGGAAGCAGCCAAGACGGCCGGGATCAAGAGCTTTGAAGACAAGTTAAAACCGGAACTACTGTTCGAGGCCGAAGAAATATTTTTATCCTGCACCCCCTTCAAAGTCCTGCCGGTCTGCAAAATAAATGAGCGCCAGCTGGCGCAAACTCCCGGGCCTTTAACCCGCCAAATAGCGGAACTATTGAATGGCATTGCCGGCGGCAATAAGGAGCGCTTTAAGGATTGGATGTATCCGGTGGCGTAAATGCAATTCAGCAGGCTTCAGGTTTCACGCCTTCGTCGCAATGAAGCGGCCACGTCCGCGCCCCAGGTGGATGTCAGGCGTAAGAAAGATACAGAGGACAGAAGACAGAAAACAGATGACCGTAGACAAGGAGCAGACCGTTTTCTGTTATCTGTCATCTGACCTCTGACTCTGTTTTCTTTTATACAGGAGCCATGGACTCAATAAAGGCTTCCAGACGGGTTTCTACCTGGGCATCGGAATAGGCCCGCGGATCATTCTGGTCGGCTTCGATAACGACCCCCGGCTTGCCGGTCAGTTTCGATACTTCTTCTTGTAAGCGATACATGCCTATGGAGTAAGGCTTGCAGGAGCGATTGGAGTGCATGATAAATCCGGTCAGGGAGAAATCATCAACCAGCCGGGCAAGATATTGAATGCGCTCTTCAAAACCAAGATTAATGTAAACGTTCAGATAAGACGCGGCAATTGCCTGGTAAATGTCGCCGGTTTGATCCTCTTGAAAATCACTCAACCCGCCCCAGCTGTTGGCATAGGTGGTTACCACCAGCGTGCATTTCTTTTCTTCAAAGAACGTTCCCAGCCGGCTCATTTTAAACCACACCGGCAGGTTGTCCCACAGCACCCGATAATTTTCCTCCGGTATGGATCCGATTTTTTGACGGGCGCGTTCGGCGACCTCTTCATAAAGACTCCTGTAGTAATCCACGCACTCCCGGGTGCCGCGTAACGTAACGATGGGTCCCAGGTGGATAAAGGAATCCAAGCTGTTGATGGGGGCGGGGATCGTCCTGCAAAGATAAAGAATTTGCCTCCAGTACACCGAAGCCTCTCGGCTGAGGGCTAAAACATCAACAAAGCGTTTATGGTCAAAGGGTCGGTTCAAAAATTCTGACAGAAAACGCTCCAGGTCTTTAAACTGCGAAATCGTGTAATCTTTCAACTCTTTGCTCAAACCATCGTGAAGAAAAGGTGTGTCCACAATAAACAGGGGCACATCATATTTACGCGCGACGACTTCATACCATTTGATGACGGTCTTGCAGATGTTGGTGGAGCAGAGCAGAAAATGCGGAGGAGGCAGTCCGCTTGCAGGTCCACCCTGGGTAATGTCTACACCGAAATCGGTGCGGGCGTATGCACAGAGATCTTGTGAGAAGCCGGCGGCTTCGGCAGCTTCCAGAAGCTCAAGCGATTGATGCCCGGCGGCACACATGGCTGCGTAGTTTTCGGGGTATATGGGTAAGACGTCCATGGCATAAAGAAACTCCACCGGGGCGCCACTGGTGACCCAGGCGATCGGCTTTTCCTGGGTTGTTTTGGCCTCGAAATAATAGTTCGTCATCAGCTCTTTCATTTTTTTGTGTGAGGCTAAAAAGGTCATTCCTTCACCTGAATCTTTCCCCCAATTAATTAGAATATAGAAGGTCACGACTTATGCAAAATCCAGGCATTAACTTTCCAGGATCTCACAGAAGGCGTTGATTCGTGTTTTTATGGCTTCAAAATTGGACATGGAAAGCTCCATGTCAATGACAGCCGCCGGAATGCCCGCTTCTTTAAAGTGATCCATCAACTGCGGACGGTCAAAGGCATCCGGTTCACAGAATTTAATGTACCAGAATAATATTCCGTCGGCCCCCGATTGCGTTACCTTTTTCAAGAGATAGGGATGGCGGTCACTGTCCGGATTGTATATGCAGCAGCAGGGTGCCGGATTAAACAGATATTGCGTAATGCCTTCCACCAGGTTTTCAACCCTTAAGGTCTCCTTGGAAACGGTTCGCCATCCATTGGCCAAATCATCATCAACGATATCAATCTTTAACTCATCAAAAATCTTGTAGCTTTCAAGCGGATCGAAAACCATACCGAGGATAAAAACTTGCGGTCGGCGCCCCTGCGGTTGAGACAATGTATCCAACTCATGCAAGAGGGTTTCGAGCATCCGGTTGTAGACGCCTGCCGGCAAAAAAAATCCGGCTTTTACGACGCTGTAAAAATCGTGGTTTTTGATTAAACCCGGCTTGTGGCGGCGGATGCGGTATAATTTTCGTTGCATAGATCGAGTGGTTCCACACAGGGTGGCCGCTTCGGCCAGCGAGGCCGGCGTAATTTGCCGACCCGTAACTGCTTCAAGTCCGCCTGTCACACTTTTAAGTACGGTTTTAAGGTACGCCTGCCGCGCCGCTTGTGTTTGCGTAATGGGGATGGAAAGCGCCACTGTCGGTTTCGTAAAAAGCCGCCGGTAGATTTCCCTCAAGTTAATTAGGGTATCGCACAGCGATGTAAAGGCATACGCCTTCACCATTTTAGCGATGCCGCTTAATTCGAGCTCCAGCACCGAACGGGCCACCGAGCAGCAATAGCTTTGCAAATAGGCATCGGATTTTTCAAGGGGCAGATTGTTGCCCCACAATTGGACCGGATACCCTCCGGCGGCATAGATCAATTCCAGAGGAAAGTAAGCCGGCATTACGCCGATGACCGGGCGTCCGAGTTCCTTTTCGTGCTTTAAAATCGTCGCGGATACGTTGTTGATTATTTCGTGAAATGGTTCAAACATATTTTCTATCTTTTGCAAATAATTATTTAATACCCAAAAACGCTTTCACCCTCTCAATTTTGTCGTCTATGTTCGCCTGCCTTCGGATCATGATGCGCTGGGCGGTGGGCGGGCCGGCACCCTGCATGGACTCGATTAAATAGCCGACAGCACCGGAACCGGCCACCAGATTTTCGATCAGGCGCAACACTTTCATGCGGTCGACGTTTTCATAATCAGGATTGGCGGCCAGATATTTGCGGATATATTTGCCGGTCAGGGGATCTTCGAGGTCTGCTGCCGATGGCATGGTGCCCAGTAAACCTCCGGCGACGTCGGTTGCCAGGCGCGCCAACTCGTAAGGAAAGCGGGTAACATTTAACTTGCATACATTGGCCAGCAGCGTATTGACCAGAACATGCGCTTTTAATTGAAGGGACTTTATGGACTTTAAATAGTCATCACCTTTTTTTAGCACCACTCATATTCCTCCCGCTCAATAATGGTGGCCACCCCCTGGCCGCCGCCAACGCAGGCATTGGCACATCCGTATCGACCGCCTTTGATATTCAATATGCGGGCCAGAGTGCCGGTCAGGCGAATACCGGTGGCGCCCAGGGGGTGGCCGATGGCGGTGCCGCCGCCCATGATGTTCACCGTTTCCGGATCGAGGTCCAGCTGTTGGATACAATTGAGCGCGACGATGCAAAATGCCTCGTTAATTTCCCAGAAGTCGATATCGGCGGCTTTAAGACCGGCTTTTTCCAGAGCCTTCTTGCTGGCCGGCACCGGACCGTGTCCCATTATGGTGGGGTCCACGCCGGCAAATCCAATGGATCGGATAGTGGCCAATGGTTTGATGCCTTTCTTTTTAGCGGTTTCCTTGGACATCAACAGCATGCCGGTTGCCCCGGCGTTTAACGGTGACGAATTGCCCGCGGTAATCACCCCGTCCGGTTTAAAAGCGGGCTTGAGGTCCGCCATACCTTCAGCGGTGGCATCTTCCCGCACGGCCTGATCCTGTTGCACGGTCTGGGGCTTTCCGTCGGCCTGTTCGGCGTCGATGGGCAAGATCTCGTCATCAAAGAAGCCTTCGGCGCGCGCTTTGGCGGCCAGCTGGTGGGATCGCGCTCCCCAGCGGTCAATGTCTTCCCTGGTGAAATCCGTCTGCGAAAAAAGTTTTTCGGCGGTCAGGCCCATATTCATGGCGGTCATCATATCCCAGTGTTGATAATCGGAATCCGTAAAAAGCGTCATGTTGGGCACGATGTGGCCCCGGTCAACCAACTGTCCGCCCATGGGAACGCGGGTCATGTGTTCCATCCCCCCCACCAGAACAATATCAGCAAAATCCTGGGCAATTTCCATGTACCCGATATGGATGCCGGCCATGGCCGAGCCGCATTGCTGGTCAACGAATTTTGCGGGTATGGTCTCCGGCAAATTGGCCAGAAATATGGGGAAGCGCCCCCCGTAGGCCCACTGCTCGGTAACCGCGGTTGCGCAACCCAGCAGAAAATCGTCAATTTCCTTGGCGTCGATGCCGGTTCTGTTAATCAGCTCCGGCAGCAATTTTGCCAGCAGCTCATCTGCTCTCATTTTGCAAAACCAGTCCCGGGCCGGGTCATTGGGTCGGGAACGTGACTGGGCTGTTCTCAGGTAACCTGCGATAACAACTTCTTTCATGAGTGTGCCTCCATGTTTAGGTTAAAGTCATAATTGGTTCAATGGTTAATTGGGGCTTTAAATATTAAACAAGATGACAATTTTTTATTCGGGGTAGAATGTTTTTCCGGTTTCGGCCATCTGCTTAATCAAATTCGCCGGTTTGAATCGAATGCCGTATTGTTTTTCCAGTTCAATAAGCTTCCGATAAACATTGTCAAGGCCCCATTTGTCGGCGTAACGGAGGATGCCGCCGCGATAGGGGGGGAAACCGGTGCCGTAGATCATGGCCAGATCCATATCCTGGGGGCGATCACAGATGCCTTCTTCCATCATCAGGGCGGCTTCATTAATGCCGAGCGACAACATGATATCTATGATCTCATCTGTTGACATTTTTTTGGGCGCGACCTGATTGTCGTGGAGATATTTTTGGACCACATCCACGACTTTGGGGTTGGGTACCGGCTGCTCACCGCTGTAATCAAAATAGCCGGCGCCGGTTTTGCGGCCATAGCACCCGGTCTGGTAAATGCGCTCGGTTAACGGGTGCACTTTATAGCGTTCGCCCAATCTTTTCTCAAAGGTTTTGTTGACATGGTAATTGATGTCGATTCCGGTGAGGTCTGCCAGGGTTGCAGGCCCCATGGGCAGACCGAAATCGGTCATTGCAGATTCGATGGCAGCACCCTCCACGCCGTCGGCGCTCAAATAAACCGCACCGCCCATCATCCCACCCAGCTGGCGCGATACATAAAAACCGGGGCCGTCATTGACCACAATCGGTATCTTTTTGACGGCCCTGGAAAAGGCGACGATGGTTGCCAGCGTCTGATCCGAGGTCTTTTCGGCACATATGACCTCTAAAAGCTGCATACGGTGAGCCGGATTGAAAAAGTGCGTTCCGATCATCCGGCCGGGATCGGCAAGAATGGACGCCATTTCACTGATGGGCAATGCCGAGGTGTTGGTGGCAAAGATAACATCGGTCCGACAGATATCCGCCAGCTTCTGCCAGATCTCCTGCTTGATCTGCATGTCTTCCAATACCGCTTCGATGATCAGATCGACAGCCTTCATATCATCCAGAGATGTAGTGGTTTGCAGCTGACTGTCGATCATATGGTCCAGGTCTGCCGGGGTCATTTTCTTTATCTTAATGGGATAGTCAAATGTCTTGCGGATAGAGACCAGCGCCTTTTCAAGGGCTTCAGTGTTGATTTCCCACAATACAACCTCAAATCCGCCTTTTAAGAGCACATTGACAATCCCGGTTCCCATGACGCCGCCGCCCAGCATACCTACTTTTTTGATTTTGGCCGGTTCGATTCCTTTAATTCGCGGCAGTCTACCGGCAGCACGGGTATTGAGAAATATGTCGATGAGATTTTGGGCCACATCGGATACCAGGCAATCGGCAAACAGGTCTGCTTCGGTTTCAATATCGGCTTCAATATCGTAGCCAAGTCCTTTTTCAAAGGCCTCGATTGCTTTAAAGGGCGCAATGTACCCTTTGGCCTGAGCAGCCGTCATGGTTTTGGCCAGTTCGAGCATTCCCTTTTTTTCGGCGGCGCTGTGCAGTCGATCGTTCCGATTTCTGGTAATGCGAAATTTGATATTTATTTTGCCTGCTGTAAATTGCCTGGCGGCGTTTACGGCCTTATTTACGAGTTGATCGGGCTCGGCCACTTCATCCAGCAGTCCTCTGGTATGGGCCACTTCAGCACTGATGGGTTTGCCGGTGGTAATCATTTCCAGAGCATACCGAAGCCCGACAAGCCGTGGCAGTCGCTGGGTGCCGCCGGCACCGGGAATAAGTCCGAGCTGGACCTCGGGCTGCCCCAGATTCACCCCCCGGGCCGCCACACGGTAATGGCAGACCATGGCAATCTCCAGGCCGCCGCCCAGGCAGTTGCCGTTGATTGCGGCAACCACCGGTTTCGGGCCGGTTTCAATGGCATTTAGAAAGCGGTTGTTCTCTTGGAGTTTCGGTAAAATCTCGTCTTTGGTTCTGGCGCCTCTAATCTGGGTGATATCGGCTCCGGCAATGAAATTTTGTTCGGTACCGGTCAGAACGATTGCTTTGATGCCGTCGTCTTTGTAAGCTTCGGCAAACGCATCGGCCAGCTCTAAAACAAAATGTTGCGAAAGCTGGTTGACAGGCGGATTGTCCATGGTAAAAACCGCGACGCCATCCTTCAACTCGATCCGAATGGTTTTGTAATCTGTTTTCATTATTCCCCCCTTAATCCTCAGTGTGGGTTTCAGTGTTCAGGTGTCAGGAAAAAACAGCGGACAGGGAACAGAAATCAGAAGACAGATGAACCAGGTCCGCTGTTTTCTGACCTCTGACTTCTGTCATCTGTTATCTGACTTCTTTTTTACAGGCCGCCGAAACCCTCATCTGGAATATGAATGGTTGCCGCACAACCCTTTGTAATCGCATTCATTTTACCCAGCGTTGCTTCAAGCTCGGTGTTGATGAAAAACTCCGCTGTTCGAATCTGGCCTTCATAGAAGGCCAGATCTTTTTTCCCGGGTTTTTGGGACAACTTCGTTGCCGCAACGGCAGCCCGCCACAGCAGCATCCAGGCCGTAATAACGTCGCCGATGACATGCAAAAAGGGGAGGGAGTGTGCAAAGGCAACTTTGAATTCGGCTGACATTGCTTTTTGGCCGATGTGCAAAGCGACCTCACCCAGACGGTTTGCAGCGGCTTCCATTAGATCGGCCAGAGCTTCGGTTTGTTCAATCGCTTTGGCCTGGGAAATTGTTTTTTGAATCTCGCCGAGGAAGTTAATAAATACCGAACCTTTTTTCATGCCGATTTTTCGTCCCAGCATATCCATGGCCTGGATACCACTGGTGCCTTCAAAAATAGACGTAATTTTGCAATCCCGGGCATACTGCTCGACCAGATAGTCTTTCGTATAGCCCGCACCGCCAAAGATCTGAATGGCCTGGATGCAGACTTCATGTCCTCTTTTAGCCATGTATTCTTTAACCACCGGGGTCAGCATCGAAAATAGATCGGCATGACGCTCGCGATCTTCCGCTGTTTCAGCAATATTCCCCCGGGTTCCGATGACGGTCATATAATAGAAAAAACTGCGCATGCCGTCCACATAGGACTTCATCCACAAAAGGTTGCGGCGAACATCGGGATGTTTGATAATGGCGACCGGGGGCGCACCGTGATCGGCAAAGTTTTCAAGATCTCTTCCCTGGATGCGCTCGCGGGCATAATTGACAGCCAGCATGTAAGCCGATGATGCATACGTCAAGGCTTGAAGACCTGTACTCATGCGGGCGCCGTTGATCATGTTGAACATGATTTTCATGCCTTCACGTTCCCGGCCCAGCAAATAGCCGATGCATTGGCCCTTGCTGCCAAGTGCCATGCTGCAGGTGGCGCTGGCATGAATACCGTGTTTTTCTTCGACCCCGGAACAGACAATGTCATTGCGATCGCCCAAGGTGCCGTCACTTTTGACGAAAAATTTGGGGACCAGAAATAAGGATATACCCTTGGTTCCCGCTGGATCGCCTTCAATCCGCGCCAGAACCGGATGGATAATATTTTCGGCCAAATCATGTTCACCGTTGGTAATATAGATTTTATTGCCACTCAACCGATAGCTGCCGTCCGGATTCTTAACGGCGGTTGTGGAGAGTCCCCCCACATCGGATCCGGCTTCAGGTTCGGTCAGAAGCATCGTACCGCCCCATTCAGCGGAGGTCAGCTTTCTGACGTAGGTAGCTTTCTGCTCCTGGGTGCCGTATAATTGAATCATGTTGGCGGTGCCGTTTCCCATGGTGGCATAACAAAATAGCGGCCAGTTTGCACCCAAAAAGTATTCAGCCGCTGCGGCACCCAGAAAGGTAGGCGCCCCCTGGCCGCCCATTTCCATCGGCACGCTGAGGTTGTTCCATTCCCCTTCCTTTATTAGCGCAAAGACCCGGTGGAAGTTCTGTGGCACTTTTACGGTCCCGTTTTCATAGCGAACGCCTTCTCTGTCGCCCTCGGCCAGCAGCGGTAACAGTTCCTTTATGGCCAATGCCCGGGCTTCGCTGATGATGAGGGAACAGGCCTTGGGGTTAAATTCGTTATATTTTTCATGATTGAGAATTTCCGCACAATCTATTTGCTCCCAGATAACAAATTCCTGGTCGCGTCTGTCTACCAGTTGTTGGGCCATGACCTAAGAAAACTCCTTTCTTTAGCCTTGCTGCGCTATCTGAAATTTGGGTTAACCGGATGGCGAGCAAACCCATAGCGTGTAGCACGCTACACGTAAATCTTACTAATTATATTATAAAAAAATGTCAATAAATATTTTTTCCCTTGACATCTTTTTTGGCATTGGATTAATTGAAAGTCGCATCCGTAACTTCAACTGATAATTTTTCAGACACCGTCCATAATTGTGGTCGAGGCAGAAATGAAGATCAGCACTGTAGTCAAACGTACCGGCGTTCCCAAAGAAACCATTCATTTTTATATCCGTGAAGGGTTACTTCGCAAACCCCACAAATCCGGGGTTAATATTGCCGATTACAACGAAAATCACGTCAAGCAAATCCGCTTCATCAAGGAACTGCGCGACAATTATTATTTTCCGATTCCCCTGATCAGGCAAATTATCCGCAAGGTCAAAAAACAACCTTCCGCCGAACAGGCTTTTTTTGAACTTCATAGCAAATATTTTCGCCCTGTAGACTGGCTGCTCGGTGCAAATATCATCGGAAGAGATGCATTCCATGAAACCACCGGTCTGGGGCGCAAATGGATCCACAAAGCCGAAGAATGGGGACTCATCGAGCCGCAGGTGCATGAGGGACAGCCTGTTTACACGCTCGATGACGTTGCCATCGCTAAGTTGATGGTTGATATGGATCGTATCGGCTTCGGCCCTAAAGACGGTCGCGATCCCGAAGATCTGCGCTATATCGCCGATTTCGTTAAAGAGTTTGTGGTAAGCAGTTTTAAAAAATATTATCAAACCAACCTGGAAAAATTATCTGCCGCGGATTTTGACCGAAAGCGCGACCAGTTTCATGAGGTCATCAGCCTTTTTTTCTATCATTTGTATCGGAAATTTGCCGGGCAGGCAATCCAACTCCTGCTTGAATCCGAAGACAGCGATTATCTGCCATGATCGAGCTTTCCCCCGACATATTCTATATTCCCGGTGACAATAATTCACGGTACCCCTACTGCGCCTGTCTGTATCTGAAGGGCCGGGACTTGCGGGTGCTGATCGATGCCGGTATGGGCACCGGTCGGCTTGCACCGCTTAAAAAGCGGGGCATCGATATTTTGATCTTAACCCACTGCCACCTTGATCATCACCTGACCCGCAGAGAGATTCCGGACGTGCCGGTCTGGTGTCATGAAGTCGAGGCCCCTTTTTTAAACGACCGGAATCTTTTCTTTGACGCCCTCGGCCTGCTGCGCAGCGGCCTGGATTTCAGCCCGGACTTTAATTTTTCAAAAAATATGTTCGGGGTAAAAATTGATCGTTACCTAACCGACGGCGAATGGATTGACCTTGGCGGTATCACCCTCGAAGTCGTCCATACCCCCGGGCACTCGCCGGGCCATCTGGCGTTTTATATCCCCGAGGCATCTCTTCTTTTTACAGCAGATGTGGATCTTACCTCATTCGGTCCTTTTTATGGCCATGACTTTGCCGACATCGAAGAATTTCTCAAATCCATTAAAAGACTAAAACAACTGAACGCCAGAATCGTAGCTACGGGTCATGCCGGACCCTTTAACGACCGGGTCACCGAAAAATTCAATCGATACGCAGAAATTATTTATCACCGGGAGCGGCAGGTGCTTGAACGATTAACCCGGCCGATGACGATTGCTGATTTTAATGGCCGCAATCTTATATTTCGATCATACGCTGATTTTCCGGATCTGATGCAGTGGTTTGAAATCGTGCATATTGAAAAGCATTTGGAGCGGTTAAAAGCCCTTGGAAAAATTAAACAGGTAGGTAATATGTGGTCATCTAACTAAAAGCTATCCTGAAAGGAGAATAAAATGGGAAGAAATTATGACCTTGGCGGCAAAGTCGCCCTTGTCACCGGCGGCGGCCGGGGTATCGGTCGCGCCATCGCCCTGGGTTTGGCCGAATGCGGTGCCAGGGTGGTCGTGGCATCAAGGACCAAAGAAGAGCTTGATAAGGTCGTTGACGAAATCAGGCAAAATGGCGGCGAGGCCGATGCCCATGTAGTGGATTTGATGATCAGCGAACAAATCAATGGCCTGATAGACTTTACCCTCAAAAAGTATAAGGGGCTTGATATTCTGATCAACAATGCGGCTCGAAGCTTCATGGTGCCCCTGATGGATTTAAGGGAAGATGGCTGGGATAAGATCTTCGGAATCAATTGCAAAGCGGTGTTTTTGTTGAGCCGCGTTGCCGCCGGCCTTATGGCTGAAAAGGGCGGGGGACGGATTATTAATATTTCTACAATCGGGGCTGTTCGCGGTGGTGCCGGCATGTCGGCTTACCATGCCAGCAAAGCCGCCCTTTCAATGCTGACCAAATGCATGGCCGTAGAATGGGCGCCGTTAAAGATCAATGTAAATGCCGTCGGTCCCGGGCTGGTCAAAACAGCTTTCAGTCGGCCCATTTGGGAAAATCCGGAAGTCGAAAAATTGGTTGCCGCTAAAATTCCGAAAGGCCGCCTGGCAGAACCGGAGGAAATTGTCGGAGCGGTCTTGTTCCTCTGCTCTGAAGATTCCAGTTACATCACCGGAGAGAGCCTATACGTGGACGGCGGCATGCTGGCGAATATTTAAGGTTTCAGATGTCGGGCCTTCGCCACGACGAAGCGGCCACGGCCGCGCAGGCGGGTGTCAGGTGTCAAGTGTCAGATAACAGATGACCGAAGTCAGATGACAGAAGACAGCCGGCCCAATTTCATCTGTCATCTGACCTCTGTCCTCTGTCTTCTGTTATCGAGCCTTTGAACACAGAATCCGGAACATTCTTAAGGAAATCGTTATGGAAAATAACGGACGACTCAAAGACAAAGTGGCCATCATCACCGGGGCGGCCAGCGGCATCGGAAGGGCAGCTGCGATTTTATTTTCAAAAGAAGGTGCCGGGCTCGCTCTGGCTGATGTTAATACAGACGGTTTAAAAGAAGTTGCCGACCGCATTGGAGAAGCCGGTGGAACAGCAATTTTCAAAAAGACGGATGTGTCCAGGGAAGACGAGGTCAAATCGCTGATCTCACTCGCTTTAGAATCGTATCCTCGAATCGATATTTTGTGCAATATTGCCGGTGTCGCCGGAGATATCGTCAGCCTGGATCAGCAGGATAGAAATGTCTGGCAACGGGTTTATGCGGTGAATGTCATGGGCGCGGTGTACACCACAAAGCATCTTTGCCCGCACATGCAGGCGCGCAAAAGCGGTGCGATTGTCAATACTGCATCTGTTGCCGGTATTCGATCCGGCGCTGGCGGAAATGCTTACAGTGCCAGTAAGGCGGCGCTCATTAATTTCACACAAACGGCGGCCTGTGATCTGGGCGGATACAATATTCGCGTAAATGCCGTTTGCCCCGGCCTGATCGAAACCGGAATGACCCGGCCGATCTTCGATCACGCCAGGGAAGTCGGCAAGGAAAATAAACTGGGAAGCCGCTGTGAATTGAGGCGCTACGGAAAACCCGAGGAGGTTGCCCGTGTCATTCTTTTTCTGGCCAGCGAGGAGGCCAGTTATGTGACCGGACAGGCCCTTCCGGTAGATGGCGGCAACACGGCATCCCTGAATCTGCCCGGCATGAAACTTTAGCGCGAATGAGATCTTATGGAATTAGATGACGCTGTACTTGGACGGCGCAGCATTCGTCAATTTTTGCCCGAGCCCGTATCAGTCGAAATAATTCAAGATCTTATCGACAAATCCCTCAAAAGAAGCAGGGGCGGCCTGGAGGAATTTGTCCGATGGGTCGATTAAAGGGTTGGGTCTAAAGGAATTGGAGAAAATATCATGATTGATCCAGGATTAAAGGATAAGGTTGTGCTCGTAACCGGGGGGAATAATCCCTTTGGGATTGGTGCCGCCATTGCCAGATCGTTTGCTTCCAATGGTGCCCGTTTATTTATTCATTACTTTCGTCAGGAAATCGATTTTTCCGATCCAGAGGAGGGTGACCGTCGTTCACCGGAGCCGGGATTAACCTTCTTTTTTGAACAGCAACGCAAAACAGCCGGCGAGGTGGTCGCCTCCATTCGAAAATCCGGTGGTGAAGCGGTGTCCTGGGAGGGAGATCTTCGATACCCGCAAAATGTTCATCTTTTATTTGAACAGGCGGAAATGGCATTTGGAAAGGTTGATATTTTGGTGAATAATGCCGCCGAATACCTGGCGGATACCTTTCTTCCATCCAAAGCATTAGGCGAAGATGCAGCAGTGTGGGAAGATGGTCCCCCCATCGCAAGCATCAATGCTGAAAGCCATGATCGCCATTTCGAAGTGAACTCACGGGCGGCTGCCATGCTGATGTCAACGTTTGCACGCCGGATCATTGAGAGAAAGACCCAATGGGGTAGAATAATCAATATTAGCGCGGATTGTGCATGGGGGTGCCCCGGAGAGATTTCTTATCGAGCGAGTAAATACGCGCTGGAGTCCTACAGCCGAAGTGCTGCAGCCGAATTGGGACCTTATGGAATTACGGTTAACGTGGTTTCGCCCGGCCCGGTCCAGTCCGGTTATATAACTGCCGAAATCGAACAAACGCTTATTCCCGATATACCATTGCGGCGGGTTGGACGACCCGAAGATATCGCCAATGCCGTGATATTTTTCGCCTCAGAGCAGGCCGGCTGGATAACCGGACAGGTGGTCTTTGTGCATGGCGGCCATCGGATGGCTTTCGGGCAATAGGTCAAATTCCGGATCTTTTCTTTTTCAACAGGCCTGTCTTTAAATAAGCGGATGGAACGGCGTGAGCGCAGAAATTGCACCGCCTGGGCTTCATTGATCACCAGCTCCTTTTGGATGAGTGGGAAATCCTCAAAGGGGATCTTGGCATGGCGCATGGCGCCGTGCGGGCAGACAGCCACACAATGGCCGCAGATTATACAGTCCTGATCTCCTCCCGGCACCAGTTCCGGATAGCTTTGTTTGACTTTAAGGCGGATAAGGGCCCTGGGGCAGTCATTTGCGCAGAATCCATCCTGCCTGCATTTCGTCTCATCAACAATCAGTAAGCTCATTATAATATTCCTTGAGTTATTTAACGCTTAACCAGCTCCCGGCCTAAATCATAGGCGGAGAGATTAAGCGCCACTTTGTCGGGCGCAACCATTGCGGAAATGACGGATTTAAAGTCTTGGCGATCAAGCGGCATAAGGCCAATGCCGGCGGCGGCGCCGATCATCATAATATTGCCATAAATGGGATTTCCCATTTCCAGAGCCCGATCGGTTGCATCAATAAACCAGGCGGATTCGGATAATGCCGTCACCCAGGATTTAATGTCTTCAAGTTCCGGATAGGCTTGATCGCCGCAAATAACACCGATGGAATGGATCGGGCGGGTATTGCAAATTACGGTGACCCCGGGATTACCGTAATCCTTCAGTACCCGGATGGCTTCCGTAGGCTCCAGGGAAATGAGCAGATGGCAGGTGCCTTTAGGAATTTGGGGCGACCAGCTTGAGGATGCCGAAATTCGTAAATGGCTCATCACCGATCCGCCGCGCTGGGATGCCCCGAAGGTTTCTCCAATGGTGACATTAAAGCCTTTGCTCGACAACATGCCGCCCACCACCCTGGAGGCCATTACATTTCCCTGCCCGCCTACACCGGTAATGATGACATTGTACGGATCCTTGCTCAGTTTGGTCGGCTGCATGGTTCAGGCCACCTCCTTTTTTCCGATCGCGGCGGAAGGGCAGACGGATGCACACACGCCGCACCCGGTGCAGATGACTTCGTCAATGCGAGATACGTTGGCCTGCTTGTCCCAGATGAGTCCCGGGCACTTGAAAACGCGGGTGCACAGCTGGTTGCAACCGCACTTTTCGCCAATGCAAGTGGGCGCATCCACGCTCATTTCAAAGGGCTTCCAGGCTTTTTTTTCAGGACTCAAAGCGCAAATTTGTTTTAATACCAAAATGTTGACACCCTTTTGTTCAAGTAACTCCAAAAGGGTTTTCTGGGTGTTTTGCAGATCAAAAGGATCGCAGACCCGCACAACGGCGCCCATGGACCGGCCCACGCTGACCACATCAATAGCCGGAACTTCATTGCCGGCAGCATCCACCGGCAGACCCGGATGGGGTTGAAAGCCGGTCATGGCCGTGCCGCTGTTATCCAGAACCACAAGGGTAATATCGGAGCGGTGATGTACCGCGTTGACCAGGGCCGGCAAAACGGCGTGAAAAAAGGTGGAGTCACCGCAAACCGCCACGGCCGGCTGATCAAATCCGAAGGGGCCTAATTTTCCAAACCCGCTGGCAATACCCGTTCCGGAGCCCATCGAATGCAGGGTTTTCAATGTGCTGAAGCCCGTCGGCAGCATGGCCAGAGAATAGCAGCCGATATCGCCGCAGACAAAGCCCTTCCGGTTGTCCATTCGAAGGGCGTTATGAATGGACCAGAACGACGCCCGGTGGGGACAACCGGCACAAAATGTCATCTCCCGCGGGGGAGCTCCGGCAGAAAACAGTTCCCGGGCGCGGCTGGTGTAGATTTCAGGTACGGCATCATTCTCAATGTGAAGTATTTTGCTCAGCGCCGCTATTACCAGATCAGGATTCATTTCGCCCACCATGGGAATGGTGCCGTCTTTTTTTCCAAAGAACTTCTTGATTCCGATCTGAGGGGCGAGTTCAGCGACGAGGATTTTGACATTTTCCTCCAAAAACGGGATGACTTCCTCAACGATGAGGATGTTGTCGGTTAGCCCCAGATAGTTTTGCATGAGTTGGGGAGGCAGCGGCCAGGTCGTACCCATTTTCAGCAATCCGACGCGGTCGGCTATACCCAGCATATGAATCGCTTCTTTGCTGTATAGGTGACACGCGCTGCTGCTAATAATTAACAGCTCGGGGTTTTCCGGACCGGCGTAAGTATTGAAGGGTGACGCTTCGAATTTGGCCACGGCCTGTTGGAGTTTTTTTTGCTGCTGGGAGTGCTTCAGGGTGACCGGCATACTGAACACCGGACCTTCCATGGGATCGAGCGCAGGGCCGTCACACTTAAAAAAGGCATTTCTTTCCGTCCGGGGGAGGCGACCGAGGACCACACTGCCGCTGGCGTGGGACAAACGCGTGACGCTGCGCACCATGACCACATTGCGGATTTCTTCAGAGAATTCAAAAGCCCATTTGATCATGTCCTTGGCTTCCTGGAAATCACCGGGTTCGAGCAGGGGAATCTCCAGCATGCGCGCAAAATGACGCGATTCGCCTTCGTTGGCGCTCGAGAGCGCCCCCGGGTCATCGCAGGGCACCAGCACCATACCGCCTCTGGTGCCGGAACCTGCCAGGTGCAGCAAGAAATCAGAGGCAACATTAACACCGTTTTGTTTCATGACACAAAGGGATCGGAGACCCGCGAAAGAGGCGGCGGCGGCTACCTCCATGGCGACTTTTTCATTGGTCGACCACTCCACATAGAGGTGCCTTTCTTTGGCCACCCCGGCGAGACGCTCAATAATATCGGAAGAGGGCGTACCGGGATATCCCGCAGCGACGCTGATGCCGGCCTCAAGCGCCCCACGGGCAATGGCTTCGTTGCCCATTAGCAGTAGCCGTTCTCCGGCCTTGGCGGCTATGATATGCGACATTGTTCCTCCGGATCGTTTTCAATGATTTTTTGGGCAGATTCGGGCCTTAGCCGCAAAACCGCGCGTTGGTCTTTTGCGGAAGTGTTCAGCAATCCCTTATCGCGTGCACGAATCAGTGCGCGTTTTTTCTTGTTGGCGGCTGCAACGCACAGATGTTTGAGATTTTCAGCGAGTATCGGTTTGGTTTTCAGATATCCTTGCCTGCAGGCGTCTTTGACGAGCTGAGCTCCTGTTTCCGTGCGGATGATCAGCGTGTTCCAGTCGGGTTTGCCTTCAAGTACGCCCACGGAAATATCGGCCCATTCCGAGGTCATATCCGGGCACACCCGGCAGCCCTTTGGGACCATTGGGCGGATTCTTTCCAGCGGTATTTCCACCCTGTGGTCACCGGTATCGATCACCATGATTTCCGATGGCGGCGGCGGCATATCCATGCCCTGAATGCAGGCATCTCCGATGCACTCGGCCAGCAGGGGGAGTAGTTTACGGGTATCCACAGCCCAGGTACAAAACAACCCGACCGTCAATGCCACCGGATCTTTGAAATCTTCGCTTTTCATGGGATTCGTTTTCATCTGGGCGACGGCCGTAATCTGGCACGGTGTTCCCACGACCCCCATACGCTCATAGCCCTGGATGGCGCCCCGGTTGATGACCGACAGGGTGGGGGCGGCCATAAACTTGGAACCGGCACACCCGCAAACGTTTTCGGCACGGGTAACCAGGCGTGGTACAGCGACCATGTTCTCCCGGTCGGTAAGGGCGGCGGCATCGATCAGATTGCTTTCCAGGGCCAGGGTCATCAATCCCGAAACCGTCCCCCCGGCTTGAAAAGCCGCTTTTTCCATCTTTTCACCGGCCCGGGCCATCAGCACGTTTTGATATTTTCCCAAAGGTGTGCCTTCGTAAGGGGTGTTCCAGAATCGGGTTGCCAGGACATCCAGATCGACCTCCGCTTTGGGGCAGAACGCGAAGCACCGTCCCCGGGAAAGGTTGCATGGAAATAGCATTACCGTTTTGCCTTTATAATTCTTAAAATAAGGACACAACTCCACGCATGCCCCGCAAGCGACACAGAGATCCTTATTAAAGACGTCTTCGATCAGTTCACTGGACCCAAAAACCTGCATAAGGCGGCATTCTCCTAAAAAAAAGAAATTCGTTTATTTACCTTTAAACACCGGCTGGCGCTTTTCCAGAAATGCGCTGAAGCCTTCTTTGCAATCTTCAGACTGCCCCACGATTTTGCTTCCATCTTCTTCGACTTTCAGACCGGCATCCAGCCCCTCATAGGTGCCGGCCGCAATCGCCTGCAAAATGCAGCTAACGGCAAGCGGCGGTCTTTTTGCCAGCTTTTCGGCAAACGCCAGGGCATCATCCATCAGCCGTTCGGGTGCCGAAATCTGATTGACCAGGCCGGCTTCCAATGCCTCGGCCGCGCTAATCTTACGGCTGAACAGGATCATGTCCAGCGCTTTGGCTTTTCCGACCAGCAGGGCTAAACGCTGGGTGCCGCCCCAGCCCGGGATAATGCCCAGATTCAATTCGGTCAGGCCGGCCATGGCCTTGGGAGCATCGGCCATAATTCTGAATTGGCAGCACATGGCCAGTTCAAGGCCCCCACCCAAGGCATAGCCGTTGATGGCAGCGATGACCGGTTTCGGAAAACGATCGATGCGACGCCAGAGCTCACGCGCTTTGGGGCTCGTTTTTTGTGAATTGTCTGCATCGCTGACGTCAAAGCCGGCTGAAAAACACTTTTCGCCGGCACCGGTGATGATGACCACCCGCACATGGTGATCGTTTTCAACGTCGTCCAATGCCTTTTCAAAATCTTGCATCGCGGCCCAGTTCCAGGCGTTGACCGGCGGGTGGTTGATGGTAATGATCGCCAGAAATTTCTGTTTTTCCAATATGATGTTTTCAAGTTGCATAAATAGGCTCCTTCAGATGCTGAGTCAACAAACACCCCCATAGCGGGTGCCTTGGATTTTACCGCTAACCCGATCAATTTCTTTCCAGCACCGCTGCAATTCCAAGTCCACCGCCGCCGCAAATACATTCAAGTCCCAGGTGCGCATCACGGCGTTTCATCTCGTGCAGCAGCGGCGGTCGATCGTAATTCCCGGTATGGATTCGGGCCAGCCCGCTTTAAGCAGTGCCATGCGGGCAATATTGACATATTCGCCGTTCTGGTAGGATTGCCCCATGATGACCTCGTCGACCGCGTCCGGGTTTAGGTTTATCCGTTTAATGGCCTCGTTTAACACCAGTGAAGCCAGATCATAAGCCTCGACAGTTTTAAGTGCCCCCACATACCGTCCGACCGGGGTTCTGACCCCACTGAGAATAACCGCTTGATTCATCGAGATTCTCCTTTACATCGAGCTGCTTTGCGGGAATCGCGTATTCCATATTCGCTTATTTTCAATCCTTATACTTTCCTAAATTGAGCTCAACTCAGGATTTTATTTCCGTCTTTGTCATACCGATACCAGCCCCGTCCGGTTTTACGTCCCAGGTGGCCGGCCTTAACTTTGCGCCTTAACAAAAGGGGCGGGTACCAGCGGGGATCACCGGTCTCATTGAACATGGCCGTCAGACCGCCATAGGTCACATCCAGTCCCACCATGTCGCCGGTTTCGAAAATTCCCATCTTTCGGCCGAGACCCAGCCGCAGTCCTTTGTCGACATCTTCGACCGAGACAACGCCCTGTTCGACCAGATTGATTGCTTCGATTACAGAAGGTAAATTAATTCGGTTAATCGCAAATCCGGCCACATCCCGATTCACCATGATGGATTCCTTGCCGATCTTTTTCACGAATTTTTTTCCAATTTCAGCGGTTTCATCTGCTGTCAAAATTCCTTTAACGACTTCAACGACCCGCATCATGGGGACCGGACTGAAAAAATGAAGCCCCAGAACCCTGTCGGCGCGTTGGGTCACCGCAGCCAGCTCGCTGATGGGTATGGCCGAAGTGTTGCTGGCCAGCAGCGTATTAGGGGCGCAGATCCGGTCAAGTTCCTCAAAAATGCGCTGTTTGAGCTCCAGCTGTTCGAACACCGCTTCAATTGCCAGATCGGCGTCACTGGCCGGGCCCAGATCTCTGATCGGGGTGATGCGATCGAGTATCGTTTCCTTCTTCTCGGCCAAATTGCCTTTTTCAATGAACTTGCCCACGGACCACGCGATGGTTTTGACGGCTTTATCGAGGGCCGTCTGGGAGACATCGTTTAAAAATACCTGAATACCTGCCTGGGCGCACACCTGCGCAATACCGCTGCCCATCAGGCCGGAACCGATGACAATTACCTTTTTTACGTCCATGATCTTTCTCCAAAATTGTTGACGGTTATCAATATCGGGCGGCTGTAAATTTTTCCTTCATAACGAAACAATAACCTTTTGTGAAGGGAATAAATAAAATAATTGGAAGGTATAAAAGAAAGTGACTAAAGTGAACTAAAGTTGGAATTGCCTAAAGTTTCGGTGTCGCTCCCGCAGCGCCAGCACTTGCACTGCGTGTGCGTCGCTTGTCGCTCCATCTTTTAATAAAAATGACAGAATTCTTCAACTTTAGGCACTTTAGCGCACGATAGTTACTTTAGGCACTTTTTTAGCGCTTGCTTTAAAGACCCAGGTATGTTTTCCGCAGGACCTCATCCTGCAGTAATTGCTCGCCGGCGCCCTCAGCAATGATTTTGCCGGACGATAGGACGTAATTGCGTGAAGCCATTTTAAAAACCGTGCTGACCTCCTGTTCCACCAGCAGGATCGTGATCCCGAGATTTAGGATTTCAGAAATTTTTTCAAATACCTCTGCCCGCAGAATCGGGGCGAGTCCCGTGGATGGTTCATCGATGCACAAGAGTTTGGGCCCGGACATCAGGGCGCGTCCAATGGCGAGCATTTGCTGTTCACCACCGGACAGCGTGCCCGATATTTGTTTGGATCGCGATTTTAGCACCGGAAACAACTGGTAGACGCTTTCCAGGTTTTTTTGATTCAGGCTGCTGTTTTTCTGCAGATAAGCGCCGGCATAAAGATTATCCAGAACCGTCATCTCCCGAAATGGGCGTCGGCGCTCGGGGCAGTGAATCAGCCCTTTTTCCACAATTTTGTGGGCGGGGATCTTATCGATCCTTTCACCCCTGAAGGTGATGGCCCCTTCGATGGAGATGTCTTCCCTGGCAGACCGGCGGGTGATCTCCATTTCCCAGTATACCAGGCCGGTGATGGCTCTGAGCAAAGTGGACTTTCCGGCGCCATTGGGGCCCACCAGACTGACGAGTTCGCCTTCAGCGACACCCATGCTCAAATTGTTAATCAGCACCGCTTTATCATAACGAACGGTCAAATTGGCGACTTCAAGCAGCAAATCTAGATACCTCCTTCACCGAGATAGGCCTCGATAACCTGCGGGTTGTTAACGACTTCCTGCGGTGTTCCGATGGTGATAATCGTGCCGAAGTTAAGCACGATAATCCGGTCAACGATTTTCATCAATTGCTGCAGCTTGTGCTCGACAATGATCATGGCCGGGCCTTCACTGTGTAAACGACCAAAGCGGCCGCCCTTGTGAAGACGTTTGATGGATTTGGCCATCAAATCCGTCTCTGCCGGGCTCAATCCGCCAAAAGGTTCATCCAGCAGCAGCAAATCGGGCTCGGTGGCGATGGCGCGGGCCACTTCCAGCCGTTTCAGGTCACCCTGGGAAAGGGTTGACGCTTTCTCCAGGGCCATATCGGATATGCCCGCAAACTCCAACGCATCCATGGCCTTGGCTTCCACGCGTTTAACCCACTCGCCGCGTTTCATGGCCCGGGGACTCAGGCAGGAGACCATCACATTGGCAATAATCGGCAGGCGACGAAAGGGCCGCATGTTCTGAAATGTGCAGGCAATGCCCAGATTGACAATGTCCCATGTTTTTTTGCCGACGATTTCCTGGCCCTTGAAACGCACACTGCCTTCATCCGGTTTTAAAATCCCGGTGATCAGTCGCAGCAGGGTTGTTTTACCGGCACCGTTGGGTCCGATCAAACCGATAATTTCATGCCGGCCCATGGAAAACGTGGCGCTGTTGACCGCGCGCAGGCCCCCGAATTCCTTGGTCAGCTCTTCAGTTTGCAGAAACGGCTGGCTCATATCAGGCTTCCTCTGCTTCTTCCCTCAATTCGCGACGCGATATCTTGCCCACATCGGTTTTGGGCAGCTCACCGCGAAACTCAACAATTTTAGGCACCTTATAATGCGCCAGATTCTCCTTGCAGAATTGAATGATTTCTTCCTCCGATACTTTGCCCCGGGCCTCGCTTTGTAAAACCACATAGGCCTTGATGTTCTGTCCCACCGCAGGGTCGGGCACACCCACAACGCCGGCCGCTTTAATCTGAGGGTGCTTGTATAGGACTTCTTCCACATGCCGGGCAAATACCGAATACCCTTTGTATTTGATCAAATCTCTTTTGCGATCAAAAAAGTAAAAATAGCCGTCCTCATCCATGCGAACCAGGTCCCCGGTTCTGAGCCACTGTTTGCCATCGATCTCAACAAATGATTCGGCATTGGCATCGGGCCGCTTCCAGTAGCCCTGCATGATATTGGGGCCGTGGAGAATCAGTTCGCCGTCTTCCCCAACGGGTTTAAATTCCATTCCTTCAACATCTATAATCGCTGCACTTATTCCGGGCAACGGCACTCCGAACGAACCGGCTTTGGGCCGGGTATAAGGGCTGGTGTGGCTGACGGCGGTTGTTTCGGTCATGCCGTATCCCTCCAAAATGCGGGTCCCGGTGCGGCGCTCCCAGTCTTTTAATGTGGATTCGTGCAGCGTGTCCGCCCCGCAGACGATGATTTTCAGGCGCTTCCAGTTGACCCGATCGGTCTTGTCATATTCTTTAAGATACTCATACAGCGTCGGGACGCCCAGAAAAGTGGAGGCTTTATAGCGTTCGATGGCCGTGAGGATGCTGTCGATGTCCGGGGTGGTGAATAATACCAGCGTGTGTCCCTGGGCCAACCCGTTGAGCATCAGCACCACCTGGCCGTAAATGTGGAAAAACGGCAGAAAGGCGATCTCGACCTCATTGCCTTCTTCCAAAAAAGGCCAGAGTGAGCTGACCTGCGCCTGGAGAGCGACCATGTTGTAGTGGGTCAATACCGCTGCCTTGGGCAGCCCGGTGGTTCCGCCGGTATAGGGCAGGGCGGCAATGTCTGTTTTGGGGTCAATGGTTACCCGGGGTTTTTGGGGCGGATATTTTTCGATTAAATTTTTGAATAGATGCAGTCCGGCCTGCTCAATATATTGCGCTGAGGGAACCTGTATATCTCCGTAGGCCTTGCTCAACATGCTTTTGCCGAACATTTTTTTAAGGGCCGGCAGGTAATCTCCAATATTGGAAAGAATGATATTGTTCAGGGCAACTTCGGCTTTCTCCACATTATCATATAAAATATCTTCGCAGACGATCGTTTTTGCTTCGCTGTCCTCGACCTGATGCTTGACCTCTTTGCTGGTGTACACCGGACTGATGGGCGTTACTTTGGCGCCCACCTTTAAGGCACCCAGATAGGCAATGACATACTGGGGAGAATTCAGCAGATATAGCGCCACCGTATCGCCTTTGGCCACACCGAGACCATCCAGCGCCGCCGCAAAGCGATCGGTGAGTTCTTTGAGTTTGCCATAGTGAATTTTTTTGCCGTAAAAGATCAGAGCGACCTTGTTGCTGTGCCGATCCGCCATCCTGTCAAACACATCCGGCACGCAGGTATCGGGGACTTCGACCTCATGGGGCACGCCCTCGGGGTAGAACTTTAACCAGGGTTTGGACATGTATACGTCTTTGGGGTCCATTGCTAGCCTCGCAGCTGTTTGGCAGTAAAAATTACGCGATTTTTACGATTCAATCTCAGCCGCACATATGCGGCACGTTTTGCGAGTGGCGATATTTCTAATCTTGCACCGGGGGCACTCCGTTTCAATTTTATCGCGGATCCACGGTAAAAGGCCGTCCGGCATGTATAGCAGAATTAATAGGATGACGATCGCAAACATGAGGGTGCGGTACTCCGGCCAAAAACGGAAAAACTCGAGTAGCGGGTACAGGATAAACACCGCGCCGATCGGTCCATATATGGTCACGATACCGCCGAATACCGCCCAGATAACGACCTGGAATGACATCGATACCTCAAGGGTTGAAGGCCCGGCAATTCGCATGAAATGGGCATAGAGTCCGCCGGCAATTCCGGCAAAAAACCCGCTGAGGCAAAATGCCATCAGCTTGTAGCGGGTGGTGTTGATGCCGGCAGATCTGACAGCCAGCTCGTCCTCCCGAATGGCGTGGAAAATAATACCGGTATTCGAATTTGTGATCTTCCACATGATGGTGCACACCACCAGCATGATTACCACAGCGATGTAGTAATTGGCCACCCGGGATCGGGCCAAGCGTTCCAGCCCGGAAATCCCAAGCTCACCACCGGTGATGCCGGGGAGGGCAAAAACGATTCCCATCAAAATAATCGGAAAGGCCAATGTGGTCAGGGCCAGGTAAGTGCCCCTGAGCCTGAGACACGGGATGCCGATGATCAGGCCGGACAGAACGGCACCCAGGGCGCCGAGGGGGATGCTTCCCCAGGGAGGCAGGTGGGCGTGCAGATTCAGAAGCGCAGCCGTGTAAGCCCCCACACCGAAAAAAAGGGCGTGGCCGAAGTTCATCTGTCCGGTGAAACCGGACAAAAGATCCCAGCTGGCAGCTAAAATGGCAAAGATACTGGTTAAGATCAGGATGCGCAGCAGATAGGGATCCTGCGTAAAGACAGGCAGCAGAAGCAAAACTAAGGAAAACAAAAACACCATGATCCGGCTGGGAAGAACGAGCACTTCATTTTTAACGATCATCCAGAACTTTCGAATATAAAATCCAATAATTCCCATGCCTATCTCTCTTCTTCAAAAGCAATGCCGAAAAGTCCTTCCGGTCTGATCAAAAGCACCAGGATCATTATGGAAAGCGCCACCGAGCCTTTCAAAAATGACCCCATCGGTATCAGGAACACCACCAGCGCTTCAGCAAATCCCAGGATATAGGCTCCCGCAAAGCTGCCCTTGATGCTGCCCAGCCCCCCCAGAACCACAACCGCCATCATCATGATCAGCGGGTGCATCCACATGAAAGGAGAAATCGTCGTGAGCGGGACGACCACCGAACCGGTGACGGCGGCCAGCCCGACAGAAATGCCCATGGTGATCATGGCCACCCGGCTTTCGTTAATCCCCATCAGGTTGGCGACTTCTCTGTCATTCGCTGTGGCGCGGACCGCCACCCCCAGCTTCGTATTCATTAAAAGCAGCCGGAGCGCACCCAGGATTATCAGAGCGACGACAAAGGTTAGAAGTTGCTGATAAAAAACCTTTACATCAAAAATCATGAAATATCCTTGAATCAGAGCGGGCACACTGAGGTAGTCTCCCGTGAAAATAAGCAGCATGATCTCCTGTATGGCAATCGCCAGGGCGATGGTTCCGATCAAAACCGCGGCTTCGTGTTCACGGATGGGATCGATGAAAAGCTTATAGCAGACGAGCCCCAATAATGTGATTAAAGGAACGGCAACCAGCATCCCCACCATGGGGTGATATCCTAATTTTTGGACAATCAAATAGATGCAATAGGAAGCCACCATGTAAAAGGCGGTATGGGCGATATTAACGATGCGCGCCACGCCAAAAATCAGGGAAAAACCAATGGCTAAAAGGGCGTAGGTGCTCCCGTTGATCAAACCGGCGATAATAATATCCAGTGCCATAACCCCTCATAAATAAAGACGCTCCCGCCCCTCTGAGCTCTATAAGGAGGGACGGGAGGGCTTAAAACAAAGTTATTTTTTATATTTTTCAATCACCCACGGCGGAATCTTATAGGGCACAATACCCTTATAGGTGATCTCCGGTGCCTCGGGGGTGGCTTTCCACTTATTCGGCCAGACGCCGACCAGCTTGCCATCCTGCCATTGAACTCCCAGACTGGTTGCATAACCCGGCCCCCATTTTAGGTCATGGATCGGTTTGCCTTCAGGCGTGCTCACCATTTTTATTGGGCTCGCCGGCCCGATAAACTCTCGGGTTTCCATTATCGGGATCAGCTTGTCGGCATCGATCGTTCCGGCCTGCTCGATGACCGGGACCAGCATATAAATGATAGCGGTGTATGTGTCCGCTGTGTAGGTGGGGGTCTCGCCGAATTTTTTAATGTATTTGTCCATAAACGCCTTGGTGACTTCAGTGGGTTCAACACCCCGGGCATAGGTATTCATGGTCATGACATAGTTGCCCATTCCCTGGGTGGCTTCCCAGAAACCTTCTTTTTGGGCCTCGACGTTGATGCCGACCTGCACCGCCGGGATCTTGAGCTCACCGGCCTGCTTGGCGAAAGGAATTCCCACCGATGCAGAAATGATGGTAAAAATCAGCGGGGCTTCTGTGCGCTGGATGGCCGAGAGTTCGGCGCTCACGTCCGTTGCTGCCTGGGAAGGCTGCCAGACCCCCGCTACTTCCATACCAAACTTGGGAATAACGCCTTTGGCGGCGGCAATCATCGGATCGACCCACATGGCCTTTTCGGCCACAATGGCGACTTTTACACTGGGTATGTTCAGCGACTTTTTCAATATGGCCCCCACGGTGGCCAGGTGAATAAACGTGGTTTGGCCCAGGAATTTTTCATTGAAAGGGGTGAGTCGGAACCAGTATTTATACCGATCGTAATCTTCGGCCAGCCGCAGGCAGAGTTTAGAGTGTGAGGCACCGCAACCGATAAAGATTTTTTTGTAGTCCATGGCAATATCCTGCATCGCCAGAACAGCCTCGCTGCGAAAACCGCCCACAACGAAATCCACCTTATCACGGGAAAGCAGCATTTCCATGGCATTGGTGGCATCGGTAACGTTTAAAAACTCATTCGAATCCGCCTTGACCAACTCGATTTTCATTTTTTTCTTACCGACCTTGACGCCTCCCCGGGCATTAACTTCCTCGGCCGCCATGGTAGCGCCGTTCCAGTGGCCCTTACCCTGCACAAACTGCATCGGCCCGATCACGCCGATTTTTATGCTGTCGGCGCCCAGGACGGGTAAGCTGACGCTCATGACGAATAAAAACGCCATCAAGGTGGTCATTAGATTAATACCTCTTTTCATGACCTGCCTCCTTTCGGTTTGAGGTTATCTTCTATGTTGACCTTAAGGTTTATGGTAGGTTCTTTTTGAGGCATAACGATTCCCTGAAAAATCGTATTGATGATATCATCGGCCAAAGCCAGCAGGTCATCGGGTTTGCCCAGCAGACATTTTCGCGTCACCAGATGCTCGACCGTCCCCCAGATTATGGCCCGCACCAGATGGGGCTGAATATCGGCGCGAAATTCGCCGTTTTGAATGCCTTCCTCTAAAACCTGCGTTGTAATTCTGGCCGTTGACTGGACGATTTTATAGGCAGCGGTTTTTTGAAAGTTGCGATGGCCTTTGAGGATCAGCATGACGATGTTGGCGTAGTCCGGGTTTTCGGCGTACAGTCCGAGATGGCGGTGGACCAAAAATCGCAATTTGTTGGCGGCGCCCTGGAGGTAATTTAGAATCTCACGGTTTTTTACCTCGTATTGCCGGGTCGTCTGGGCGGGGATGGAAAAAAGCAATTCCTCTTTGGAAGAGAAATATTCATAAATGGTTGCCTCGGAGACTTTTGATTTCCGGGCGATTTCGGAAATGGTGGCTTGGTGAAACCCTTTTTTGGCAAAAATGCTTTCGGCTGCTTTCAAAATAGCAGCCCCTTTGATCGGATTCTTGAGGGCTTTGTAATTTTTGGGGGAATGATTATCGGTTCTTGCAGCCATAAAATCCAGATCCCGGGCGAATGTTAAGTGTGGCAGGTGCATAAAAACCGGTAATTTTGTTTTCTTCATATATTAATATCTTCAATCTATTGTCAAGCTATTTTTTATAGTTGATCTTTGGCCTAACCACTTATTTTTTAACTATAATTATAAATAATTCAAAAAAAATATTGACTGCCTATATGAACTTGAGTAGCTTGAATTTGATCGATGATATGATAATTTGGTTAAGCCAATTTTAAAGGGGGAGGCTAAAACTATGTTTTTTGACTTTTCAGACCAAGCCAGGGATTTGCAGGAACAGCTCAAAGCGTTCATGAATAAACATGTGTACCCCAATGAACCGGAATTTTTCCGCCAGCTCAACGAGGGCGATCGCTGGAAAGCCGTCCCGCTTTTGGAGGAACTCAAAGAAAAGGCCAGAGCGGAAGGGCTGTGGAACCTGTTCCTGCCGGAAAGTGAGTATGGAGCCGAACTGACCAACTATGAGTATGCCCCCCTGTGTGAAATTATGGGGCGTGTTTTTTGGGCGTCGGAAGTTTTCAACTGTTCGGCGCCGGATACCGGCAACATGGAAGTGCTGGTCCGATACGGCTCGGAGGAGCAAAAGGAACGGTGGCTCAAACCCCTGTTAGACGGCCAAATTCGATCGGCATTCTGCATGACCGAGCCCGATGTGGCTTCCTCGGATGCCCGCAATATTGAAGCCCGTATCATCCGTGACGGGGATGAATATGTGATCAACGGGCGCAAATGGTGGATATCGGGCGCCGGTGACCCGCGCTGCGAGATTTTCATATTCATGGGCAAGACCGATCCCGAAGGGCATCCCTACCGGCAGCAGTCCATGGTTCTGGTGCCCCGGGATGCGCCCGGAGTCAACATTAAGCGCATGCTGCCGGTCTTCGGCTATGACGGTGCGCCCCATGGGCACGCCGAGATCGAATTCAAGGATGTGCGCGTTCCGGTCTCCAACATTTTGCTCGGAGAGGGCCGGGGATTCGAGATTGCCCAGGGGCGCCTGGGCCCGGGCCGCATTCATCACTGCATGCGCACCATCGGCGTTGCCGACCGGGCCCTGGAAGCGATGTGTCGTCGCGTTAAAAACCGCGTGGCCTTCGGGCGGCCGTTGGCCGAAATGGGCCAGATCCGCCAGGACATTGCCAGATCGCGTTGCGAGATCGATCAGGCCCGGCTGCTGACGCTGTATGCGGCCCACCGCATGGATACGGTCGGCAATAAGGTAGCCCGCACCGAAATCGCCATGATAAAAGTGGTTGCCCCCAATATGGCGCTCAAAGTCATCGATCGTGCAATCCAGGCCCACGGCGGGCTGGGTGTGTGCAATGATATCTGGCTGGCCGGGGCCTATGCCAACATCCGGACATTGCGATTGGCCGATGGACCGGACGAAGTCCATCGTGAAGTCATTGCCCGGCTGGAACTGAGAAAAGAATCATGAGCACTGCAGCCAAACTTACGCCGGTAAGGGAGGCACATCGTTTCAACGAGGCCGCTTTGGCGGAATATCTAAAGGTGGAACTTGACGGTTTTTGCGAACCTTTCAGTATTCTGCAGTTTGAAGGCGGGCAGTCGAATCCCACCTTTTTGCTGAATTGCGGCGATCACAAATTTGTATTGCGCAAAAAACCGCCGGGCAAACTCCTGCCGTCCGCACACCAGGTGGACCGTGAGTACCGCGTTATGAAGGCGCTTGAGCACACCGATGTACCGGTGCCGGAGATGTACCTTCTGTGCGAAGACGAGCGGGTGATCGGAACGACTTTTTTTGTAATGGCGTATGTCGAGGGGCGCCTGTTCGGTGACCTGACCCTTCCGGGCATGTCGCGCGCAGATCGGCGCGCAATTTACGATGAGATGATCCGGGTGCTGGCGGCGCTGCATTCGGCTGATTATGTTGCTTTGGGGCTATCGGATTTCGGCAAACCCGGTAATTATTTTGCCCGCCAGATCGGGCGATGGTCCAAACAGTATGTGGCGTCGCAAACCGATCACATTCCTTCCATGCAGCATCTGATGGAATATCTGCCCCGAAACGTGCCGGAGGACGATACCACCTGCATTGCCCACGGCGACTATCGCATGGAAAATATGTTGTTTCATCCGAACGAGCCCAAGATCCTGGCCTTGCTGGATTGGGAGCTGTCCACTCTGGGCCATCCCCTGGGTGATCTGGCATACAGCTGCGCGGCCTACCACTTTCAGACGGCCGTCGGCAGCAGCCTGGTCGGTATCGCCGGGTCGGAAACGGGGATTCCCACCGAATCGGAATTCGTTGCCGAATATTGCCGCCGTGCCGGCCGGCCGGACATACCCAATTGGAACTTTTATATGGCTTTTGCGTTTTTTCGCCTGGCCAGCATTCTGCAGGGTGTTTATAAGCGGGGTCTCATGGGAATTGCCAGTTCGAACCAGGCACTGCAAAGAGGGAAGCTTGCCCGGGAAACCAGCGACCTGGCCTGGTCTTTTATCGAGAAAGGGAACCGATAAGATTTTGGATTTTAGATTGCGGATTTTGGATTTAAAACCATTTGCGCAATTGAGCCTTAAATTCGAGTCAGTTTTAATCCAAAATCCAAAATCCAAATTCCAAAATTTATTAATATGATTAGTACTTTCCGGATTGCAGATCTTGTATTGCTTTAACGATTTCACGGCTGAGCTGGGCGATGGCCCGGCTGTGGGCCGCAACAAGGGCCGCGTAGTCCGGTTGCGGCGATAACGGCTCCTTAATAACGGACTTTTGCATGCCGTTTGTTTGCTGGCTTTGCTGATCCGAAACACGCCAGATGGCTTCGAGAAGAACATCTTTCCCCCATTGTCCCTCAAAGTACCTGATTTTCATTGCAACCCTGTAGCTCGGCTTGAAATCCGCCTGCCAGGGATACACCGCCACCTGATCGGTGGCGAGCAGTAAAGAGATGTTTTCCGCTAATACACCGGCGACACTTTGGTCCAGGCGGCCGGCCCAGCGGTGAAACTCGTCTACGTTCAGCTTGTTCGGACCGCTGCGGGTGACGATCTGGGGACGATCAAGAATTTCAGGAATCTCCACCGGCCCGACACCGATAGAAAGTTTTTGATCTATTGCAGCCGTATTTGCCTTCGCATGCATGCCGGTAAGGGGATTTAAGGTGTAGAATTCTACCCGTTGCGTGCTGCCTCCACATCCAGCCAGCAAGAGGCTGATTAACGCAAACATCAACGTGATTTCTTTAAAAAATCCTATGCGCATCATTTTGCTTTTCCTTTCCCGTAAATGAGGGCTTCCGGGTGACGTTCCAGATAATCGGTAAGAATACGAATGGCACGCGCGGCCTCACCCAGCTCGTTCATCGCCTGTCTTATTTCGTACTGCAGAGGCGAATCCTGGCCCAGGGTGCCTTCGACCGAGATCAGCGTTTTCTGCGCCTGGTCCAGGGTTGAACCGATAGCCGGCGCAACATTTGAATCTAAATTTTGCACCAGTTGCCGGGTCTGTTGAAGGGTTGCATTCAGGGCCTTAACGGCCTCCAGCAGTTCTTTGGATTCCGACAGGCGTTTAAAATTTTGGACTGTATCACCCAGGTCTTTGCCGATCTGCTTGATCGGCACCGTCTCGATTTGGTTCAGAAGCTGATTGACCCTGGCCGTAATCATCTGCAGGGGTGCCGGTATGGTCGGTAGCTCCGGAAATTGTTCTCCATATATAACATGCGCTTCGGGTGCATCGGGATGAAAATCTATATCAACGTAAAGTTGACCGGTAAGCATACTGCCGGTTTTCAGCTGAGCCCTGAGCCCTTTGGCGACCATCATTTCGATCTCGGTTTTATGATCTCCCCTTTTTTCACCGAGCGCCTTCCAGCGTTGGGGTTCGGTTTCAACCAGCACGGTAATCCGGGGGGTCAGGGTCTCCTGGTCAAATCCGGCTTGGATGTCAACAACCTGTCCAATTTTAATCCCTCTAATTTCAACCGGCGCACCGACGGCCAGGCCTCTGATCGACCCCTGAAAATGCAAAATATAATAAAATTTCTCTGTATACGTCCTTTCAAAAATACTTTCGCGGGTTTCATACAGTCGGAACTCATGGCCCGATTCGGCAGGCCCGCCGGCTTCGAGACTGGTGGGCGTGTCAAAGGCGATTCCGCCCATCATGATCGACACCAAAGATTCGGTATTGAGCCTGAGACCGCCGGCATCTAACTTCAAATCAAATCCGCTGGCATTCCAAAAGCGTGTATTTTTTTTCACCAATTGATGATGGGGGGCATTGACAAAAATCTTGATTTGCAGAGACTGTCCCTTCTCCTCCAATTCATAACCAATCACCTGGCCCACCTGTATTTGCCGGTAATAGACCGGAGAGCCGACATCCAGCGAGCCGAGCGTAGTTGCCTTCAGAAGAAAGTCGCGGCCCGGCATACCCGTTGTGACAACCGGGGGTATCTCGAGCCCTTTGAAATGCCTTTCCGGCTGACCCTCTTTTCCCGGATCCATACCGATATAGGCACCTGAAAAAAGGGTTCCCAGCCCGGAGACGCCACTGCCGGTTACCCGGGGACGTACGACCCAGAATCGTGTGTTTTCGGTCAGGTAGGGCTCGGCTTCTTTTGCGAGTTCCGCCGTTACCAGGACCCGGGACAGATCCACATTGAATCGGATGGTTTCGACCTGTCCGATTTCGACATCCTTATATTTTAGCTTGGTTTTGCCGGCTTCTAGTCCTTCGGCAGATTCAAAACTGATCGTAATGGTCGGGCCCTTTTCCGACAGGCCTTTGTAGGCCAGCCATCCGCCGATGAGAATGGCGACTATCGGAACCAGCCAGACAATGGAAAACTGTCTGCGCGTGTGAACCATTGCTTCCGGGATATCCTGAATTTCATTGGCTTTACTATTTTTTTCGCTCATAATTTTGCTCCTGTGTATCCCATATCAGCCTGGGATCAAAGCTCATGGCCGCAAAAATGGTGATGATTACCACGCAGGCAAAAAAAACAGCGCCGGGACCGGCCTCGATTGTCGCCAGCGCGCCCAGTTTGACCAGCGCCACCAGCAGGGTTACCACGTAAATATCGACCATCGACCAGCGGCCCACCGCTTCGGTGATGCGGTAGAGCCGCGTGCGATCCCTGGGCCGCCATTGAGATTTCGTCTGCACAGAAATCAACAAACAGGTTAGAATAATCAGTTTCAACAGCGGCACGAAAACACTGGCAACAAAAATCACCAGCGCAATGGGCCAGCTACCGGATTTGACGAAGTAAATCACCCCGCTCATGATGGTGTCCGACTGGGCTTTGCCGAAAGAGATGACCCGCGTGATGGGCAACACGTTGGCGGGTATGTAAAAAATGAAGGCTGCGATCACCAGGGCCCAGGTTCGGGCGATACTGTTGGGCTTGCGTGAATGCAAAGCGGCCCCGCAGCGCGGGCAGACCGCATAGGCACCTTTAAACAGCGATGCAGCCCTGCAAAGCATGTGACAGGAGTGGCAACTGACCAGCGATGCACTTAAGGCCGTGGGTGCGGATTTGTTCATGAGCCTTTTTCCGATCTATTCCAGACAATATGCGGATCCAGCGATGCTGCTGATGCGGCCAGTACGAAAATAAGGGCCATAAATGCGTAAAGCGCGGTGCCCGGAATAAGGGTGGCCATTTTGGCAAGCTTTACAAATGAAACCAGGACCCCGAGCATAAAAACTTCCATCATCCCCCAGGGCTTAAAACCGCTGACGTAACGGAAAAAAGAAGGAAGCCCCCAGGGGCGATGATTGAATCGCAAAGGTAAAATCACATACAGCATACCCGTGAGCTGCAGCAACGGCACTAAAATACTGGTAAAAAATACCACCGCGGCGACAATCCACATGCCCTGGTCGTAAAGCGCCATCACCCCTGAGATAAGGGTTGTTTCCTGCGCCTGGGCTTCCAGCTTGAAGGTTAACAAAGGATAGATGTTCGCCACGCAAAAAAGGACCAATCCGGCAAGCGTTAATGCCAGAACACGGTCGAGACTGTTGCGTTTGCGGCTGTACAGTTTTGCTCCGCAACGGATACATTTTGCCGTTCCACCCCGGGGCAGGGGTTGACGCTTATGGAGCAAATCACATTCATGACAGGCGATAAGGGAATCCATGTGTCTTTCTTGTCCGCAAAGTGTGTTATGTTAGCACGTCTCCTGACGTTGAGGTTTTTTTATACCATAGAATTCTACAATTGGCGAACGCTTCGGCGGTTTAACGGCTTTATAAACACTAAGGACAACCTCGTTGTCAACCGTTATAATTGGATTTAAGCGTATTGGACCATGACCAATTGGTTAGGCCCTGGAGGACTAAAGTTATGTAGCAATGGAGTGCTGGGAACAAAACATCAATCCGTTCTAGCCATTACTCAAACACGCCAATGCTCCAATACTCCAAAATTACATAGAATTTTAAATACCTGCAGGAGAACACCTTCCTTTAGATATAGCTTGACACGGGGTCTTCTTGTGTATACACAGAGTATTCAACAGGTGCTCCAGGGGTACTTTTTCAAAGGTTCTGAAAAAGGATATGCCATGCAGATTCTTAAACCGATCGAAAAGGAAGACGGTTCTTTAACCGAGCAGGTCTATCGTAATCTTCGCCATGGAATTATCACCGGTGCCATCGGGGGTGGGACACGGCTGGTCGAAACCGCGCTGGCTTCAGAGATGAACGTCAGCCGAACTCCGGTAAGAGAAGCATTACACAAACTTGCTCTGGAAGGATTTCTGTACTCCATCCCCAGGGCGGGGTATATCGTTGAAGAAACCTCGGAAGCCGATATTAAAGATCTGTTTACCACCCGCACCGCCGTTGAAAAAATTGCCGTTAAATGGGCAATCGAAAAGATTACGCCTGAAGAGCTCGAGCGGCTCGAAATGAATTTACAAAAAACGGACGATATACTGCAGAGCGGTGCGACCGAATCGATGATGGACCTGGATGCTGAATTTCATCAGATTATTTATCGGGCGGCCCGCAGTAAAACGTTGTATAAGATCAGCCAAACCCTGAGCGACCACACCCTTAGATTCCGGCTGGCCTGCATCCATGTTCCCGAGCTCGCCCGGAGGGCCCGAGAGGGACATATGAAAATTTTCCAGGCCATGCAGGCCCGGGATTCGGCTCGCGCGCAGGAGATGGTTGAAGACCATCTCGATACGGTCACCGAAGATATCCTGACCCACCTGGAAAAAATCCGGCAAGACGCTTTTGTTGAAGAAGTAAGCGGCCTTTAGAATATCGCATGTCTCTTTGCTGCGACGATTTTAAAGATCAGGCCGCTTTGAGAATTGCCTGTTATTCGGGTGCAGGATTTTTTCATATTCACAAAATACTTATAGATTATAGGAGCTTATCTGACAATAAATGAAACCTATGGCCCCGATAGACCGACTTAAAATTTGCTTGACACCAATTGGGCTATATGCTTTTTAAGTGGGTACGCTCTGTATACAAATGGTATGTCAGTTGATGCAACCTCTTTAGGAGTGACCGTATGTACGAAATTCGAATCCATGGACGCGGAGGGCAGGGGGCTGTAGTCGCTGCCAAGATTTTAGCCAAGGCCCTCGTTGAGGAGGGCAAGGTCGCCAAGGCAATTCCCGCCTTCGGCTTCGAACGGCGCGGCGCGCCGGTGGCGGCATTTTTAAGATTTGACGACAAACCCATCCGGCAGACCACCAACATTTATCACCCGGATTGTGTTGTCTGCCTGGATCCCACCCTTGGCAGAGCCGTGGACATCTTTGAAGGCATGAACCCGGATGGGATCTGGATACAGACCACTAAAAAATCCGTAGATCAGCTCGAAATTCCCCCGACCATATCCAAAGTCGGGCTCTTCGATGCCATGGGGCTCGCCCTGGAGATATTCGGCAAACCCATCACCAATACGATTATGCTGGGGGTTTTTGCCCGCACCACCGGAATTGTAACCCTGGATTCATTGAATACAGCTATGGAATCGGTGGCGTTTCGAGATGCTGCCCTTGACCAAAATATTAAGGCAGTTAAACGTGGCTTTGAGGAAACTCAGGTGCATGAAATCAATTGAAAGGAAGCCCCATGAAACGACAGGCAAAAAAGCCATTTGACGAGTCAAAAATCCCCAACGACATGTGTCCGATTGCGACCAAGCTTGTCGAACTCAAAACCGGCGATTGGCGGGCTGAAAGACCGGTGGTGGATCGGGACAGGTGTGTCAAATGCGGAACATGCTGGCTGTATTGTCCGACGCAATGCATACAGGAAAGAAAACGGTGGTTTGAAGCCAATTTAGAAATATGCAAGGGATGCGGCGTATGCGCTAAGGAATGTCCGCACCATGCCGTCAATATGATAGAAGAAAAAGAGGAGTAGCTGATGCCGAAAACGATTGTCTGTGATGGAAACGAAGCAGCGGCCTGGGGCGTGGCCCGTTCACGGCCGGATATGGTTGCAGTTTATCCCATCACGCCCCAATCCTCTCTGGCGGAAAACATTTCGCAGTTTGTCGCCGATGGAATAATCGAAGCGGATTTAATGGATGTCGAAGGCGAGCACAGCGTGCTTTCAGTCCTGCAGGGTGCCTGTCTGGCAGGTGCCCGTACCTTTACCGCCAGCTGCGGCCAGGGGTTGGCGTTCATGTTTGAACCCTATTTTCGAACCCCACCGCTGAGACTGCCGATCGTGATGTCAATCGTCACCCGCGACGGCATCACGCCGCAATCGGTCTGGGGCGGGCAACAGGACGCCATGACCGTAAGGGAGGTGGGGTGGATCCAGATGTATTGTGAGAACAACCAGGAGATTTTGGACACCATCATTATGGCATACCGGATTGCGGAAAACCGTGATGTTATGCTGCCGGTGAACGTATGCCACGATGGAAACTATCTCTCCTACGGCGTTGAAAAAGTCGAAATTCCCGACCCGCCTGAAGTCGATGCTTTCCTGGGTGAGAAAAACACCAACTGGCATGTGGCCCTGGACCCGGAAAGGCCCATGGCTGTCGATCCGCTAACGGGGGGCGCCACCGGAATCGGACCGTCCCTGTTCGTCAGATACCGTAAAGGGCACTGCCGCAGTATGCAAAACGCGTTGAAGGTGATCGTCGATACGCATGCAGAATGGGGACAAAAATTTGGACGTCAGTATGCACCGCTGGTCGAAGAGTATCGTCTGGACGATGCGGATTATGCCATTGTTACCATCGGTGGAATGACAGGCGCCGGAAAGGATGCCGTCGATGCGGCCCGGGAAGAAGGCGAAAAGGTGGGGCTCATTAAAGTCAAAACGTTCCGGCCCTATCCACAGCAGGCCATCTTGAAGGCGGTTTCGAAAGTAAAAGCCGTCGGGGTGGTGGATCGTGCCGTATCTTTCGGCTGGAATTCAGGGCCCGTTTTCCAGGAACTGATGGCAACCCTCTACCGGCTGCCGCAGCAAATTCCGGCTGTCAGCTTTATCGGCGGGCTCGCCGGTGCGGACATTACCATCGACCATTTTCGAAAGGTTATTGCCGCCACTGCGCGTGCGCTCGACGGTGAGGTGCCCGAAGAACCTATTTGGATAAATGAGAAGGATTGACATGCAGGATAATAACAGGAATTCTAAAACCCAGTATCTGATCATCGGCGGCAGTCATGCCGGGCTTGCCGCTTTAGAGGCAATTCGATTACAGGACGAAAAGGGTACCATTACAATGGTTACCCGTGAAGATAGCCTGCCATATTCACCGACGATTTTGCCCTATGTTATTTCCGGAGAAATGGCCGCCGAGGCGATCCATTTGAGGGATCAGTCCTATTTTGATCGGCTAGCGGTAACCTTCAAGAGCGGATCGGCAGTTACGGGGATCAACGTAGAAGAAAAATGGGTTAAGCTCGCATCGGGAGAAAAAATCAATTTTGAAAAGCTCTTGCTGGCCACCGGTGCGGATGCGGCAATTCCTTCGTTTCCCGGGATCGATAGCGTGCCCTATCAGGTGGTGCGCACGCTTGAAGACGCATTGACGCTCCGGCAATCCTTTCAGAAAGCCAAATCCGCCATTGTCATCGGCGCCGGACTCATTGCCATGCATACGGCCGAAAACCTGGCGCAATCCGGTTTGCAGGCCACACTTATCGTGCGCAGACAGGTCTCGTTGTTCGCTTACTTTGATGGTGCGGCGGCGCGCATGATTGAAGGCATATTCAGTGATCATGGTGTCGCCCTTGCGACCGGCAGCGGGGTATCAAAAATTTCACCCGCTGATGGGGGGGGCTGTCAGGTCACACTGGAATCGGGCAAGGTGATTTCAGCAGATCTATTGCTGCTGGCAACCGGTGTCCGGCCGCGGATCAGTTATCTGGAAGGTTCCGATATTCAGGTCGACCGGGGTATTCTGGTAAATGAGAACATGCGGACAAGTGTTGCCGATGTCTGGGCCGCCGGTGACGTTGCCCAGGCGCCCGGCTTTTTTGATGCGGGCAAAACCATCAATGCAACCCTGCCGAACGCATCCGTTCAGGGCCGTATCGCCGGTATGGATATGGTGAAAGACCCGGCACTGAAGCCCTATCCGGGCAGCAGCGGCTTAAATGTATTTAACTTTTTTGGTCACCATGGATTTTCGCTGGGATTGGCCACGGTCACCGAATCGACCGACGACATCGAAGTCAACACCATGTATTTGCCCAGCAGTCAGAGTTACCAGAAACTGGTATTTAAAGACAACCGTCTGGTCGGCGTTTCAGCGATCAATGCCAAGCTGGATCCCGGGATTTTACGTGAGTTGATTCAACGGCAGGTGGATCTGGCTGAAGTCAAAAACCGGTTTGCCAGCGCTCCACTGGAAACCGGCCGTCTCTTGATGTCGAAGCTGTGGCGCTAGAATTTTTAACTGGAATCCGTCTCAAAAATGGGGATCAGGGTTCAGGGCAAGGCGCAAACCGATTCGGAAGCGGAGTCCCGACGCGGCGGGATGAGCGTTTATTTTGAATTGGTTTGCAACGCCGCCATGGGCCCTGAGACACGTTTTGAGGTGGGTTCTAGAAATAATTGAGGAGTATCAGCCGTGGGAAAAGGATACAATACCATTGCGTTTTACCCGGACAAGTGTGATGGCTGCAACGATTGCGTAAAAACCTGTGCCTACCTCCATACCGAAACTGTCGAACCGGCCCATTCGCGCATCCAAATTGTGGCGGATAAAATCGCCGGAACTTATGGAATTGCTCAGTGCAGGCAGTGTGGCGAGCCCCGTTGTGTCATGGATTGCCCGGCCAAGGCCCTCACCAAAGATGCAGACAGCGGGGTCATTCGATGGGATGAATCCCGCTGTGTAAATTGCCAGCTATGCACCCTGGCGTGTTCCTATGCCGGCATTATCCATAACACCCTAACCGGCAAGGTGATGAAATGCGATTATTGTGACGGAGATCCCGGCTGTGTGAAGGCCTGCAAACCGGGTGCCCTGGAATATATTACTGCCGCCGAAATTTTTAACAAGTGGGGTGAACTGGAAGATCTTTTTGTTCCCGGACTTTCGGCCTGTCTGGGGTGTAACTCCGAGCTTTTGATCCGTCATAGTTTACGCAGAATTGGACCCAACACCGTCGTCGCCACCCCGCCGGGATGCATTCCCGGGATAGGCACACCGGGGGTGAACGGCCTCACCGGAACCAAAACCCCGGTGTTTCATCCCCTGTTGACCAACACGGCCTCCATGCTGGCCGGTGTGCGGCGCTATTACAATCGCATCGGGCGCGATGTGACCATGTTGGCCCTCGCGGGAGACGGCGGTACCGCTGATGTCGGGTTTCAATCGCTCTCAGGCGCAGCCGAGCGCGGCGAACAGATGATTTATATCTGTGTGGACAATGAGGGTTACATGAATACCGGCGTCCAGCGTTCCAGCACAACACCTTTTGGCGCATGGACTTCAACAACACCTGTCGGCGCGAATTTGCGTGGAAAGACCAGGGACTCAAAGTACCTGCCGGTCATTATGCTGATGCATAACTGTGAATACGTCGCCACGGCATCAATGGCCTTTATGGAAGATTATTACGCCAAGCTGGATAAAGCCCTGCAGGCCTCCAAAAAGGGTATGGCTTATATTCATGTGTTTTCTCCGTGCCCCACGGGATGGCGTTTTCCACCGAATCAGTTGATTGAAATCGGACGCAAAGCGGTTGAGGCGAATCTGGTGCCTCTGTGGGAGTATTCGCTTGAGGAAGGTCGGCTCGAGTTTACCCATCCCGTTGATAACCCGCTGCCGGTAAAGGCGTTTTTAGCAATGATCGGGAAATACCGTCATCTGAATGAAGATGAGATCGACCGCATCCAGAAAACAACCGAGCAACGCCTTGAAATCCTGAAAAGTTTTCAACACCAAACGGCATAATTCGAAAATTCATGAGGAGAGCGGCTGAGCCTGGTGTGTTGCACCAAGACGGATGAACCGCAGTCGTTGCTCCAGGTGATCTCCAATTTGGTCTTGCAAGGATGTCTGAAACCTTTGCCGATCTATAATCCACGCCATTCAGCTTTAAGGCTTTGCGCTCGCGGCTGGAACCAATGTCGTGACTGACGGCCGATTAACCTATTCTAGGATCCAATCCCCGGGTCCCAATGTATTCCTTTTTTCCTGGTTTCGGTTATAAAAATATTGACGACATCACCGATAAAGTAATAACCTGCTGCTATAAAAGATAAAATAAATGCGGATCCCTCCGGAAGAGAGTCGAAACGGTGTGAAAGAATTCAAGAGCCACAAGGAGTCATCAATGAAAGTAAACAAAGTCGATCATCTCTGCATCGCGGTTAAAGATCTTGAACAGGCGCGAAAGGTCTGGGAGCCGATCCTGGGCAAATCAAAGCCGGACGACGCGTATATTGATGAGCCTGAAAAAATCAAGGTCGCCAGATACTGGGTTGGCGAAGTCGGATTCGAGCTGATGGAATCGACCACACCGGACGGCGATGTCGCCAAATTTATCGAAAAAAGAGGCGAGGGCGTCATGCTCATCAGCCTCAATGTCGACAACACCCGTGAGGCCATGTCCGAATTAAAGCAAAAAGATTATCCCTTTATCGGTGGTGCCAGACCGTTCAGGGACTGCGAGTATGCCTTTATTCATCCCAAAAAGGTGAATGGGGTATTGCTGGAACTTATTGACTACAAGTGGCGCGAGTTTGAAGAGCGCTAAACACAGTCCGGGCCTTCGCCGCTCCCAAGCGGAGCGAAAGCCCCAAACGCGTAACCGAAGGAAAAAAAATGACAATATCAAAAAAAATTGCTGACATCATTTCCCGGGCCTCTTTTATCCGCAAGATGTTCGAGGAGGGGGCTCAACTGAAGGCCGAGTACGGGCCAGAAAACGTTTATGACTTCAGCCTGGGCAACCCCAACTTGCCGCCACCCGAAAAATTCAACGAAATTTTAAGGGATACGGTGGATTCTTGCGGACTTGGTGATCATTGCTACATGCCCAATACCGGTTATCCAATGGTATGCGGATCCGTTGCCGATTATCTGGCCAAAGAACAGAAGGTCCAGGTCACGGATAAAGAAGTAATGATGACCTGCGGCGCATCGGGCGCACTGAACGTCGCCTTAAAAACGATCCTTGACCCCGGTGATGAAGTCCTGACTCCGGCCCCGTGCTTTGTCGAGTATAAATTCTATGCCGACAATCACGGCGGTGTATTGAAAACGGTTACATCCAAACCCGATTTTCAGCTTGATCTGGACGCGATGTCAGCGGCCATCACCGCAAATACCAAAGCGGTTCTGATCAATTCACCGAATAATCCGACCGGTCAGGTTTATCCTGAAAAAGATCTTCTGGCCCTCGGTGAGTTGCTGGAAAAAAAGGGCCGGGAACATAATCGCACGATCTATTTATTATCCGATGAACCCTATCGCAAAATCGTCTACGACGGCGTTGAGGTTCCCAGCATCTTTACCAGTTATAAAAACAGCATTATCGGCTCTTCTTACTCCAAAGATATTTCTATTCCGGGCGAGCGCATCGGCTTTATCGCTGTCAATCCGGCTGCCACCTATAAAGACGATTTGATTTCGGGCATAACCGTGGCCAACAGGATCCTCGGGTTTGTCAATGCACCGGCACTGATGCAGCGGGTGGTTGCCTGTATGCAGGGGATGAGCGTAGAAATTTCCGACTATGCCCGCAAACGGGACATGCTTTGCGAAGGATTGGCCGGCTTCGGGTATGAGTTTATCAAACCACCGGGAACATTTTATCTTTTCCCGCGCTCCCCGATTGCGGATGATATTGAATTTGTGAATACCTTAAAGGAGCAAAAAATATTGGTGGTGCCCGGCAGCGGTTTTGACGGACCCGGTCATTTTCGCATCGCTTTTTGCGTAGAAGATAAGGTCATTGAAAATTCAATGCCGGGTTTTAGAAAAGCCATGGAAAAATACAGATAGGATCAAATCAAAAGCACATATGATGACTATTTTTTTAACCAATCTATAGCTTCTTCAAGGTCGGTGAACAATCTAAGATTAATACCGCGATTGACGGCAACGTTTTCAACGAAATTATCAGGAAGCATTTGATCCTCTCGACCAACAAGTGCTAATTTCGAGAGAAGACCCCTCATTTTTCCCCCGTATGTTACCACATTAAAGCTTTCTAATATCTTAATTGCCCCTGTCATTTTCCTGCAGTCGAGCAAGGCCTTGGAGACCTGAAGCTGACGGCATGTTTCAACCATGGCGTCAACGCATTGTTTGCCGGCCGCTTCGCTAAACTCAGCAGTGAAAACGATGCGAATGTAGGTTTCCTCCTGAATCATTCTTAGACCTTCAATCTTCGTCATACATTCCTTCCTTGATATTTCTCGGAATGTCTATTCCGGTGTCCTATTTCGATATAATCGTTTTTGAACCATCATACAGCTATATTATTTAGTATATGGTCGATACTGAGCGATCTGCCTTGAAATTGCAATGAGCCGGTCGGTTTGGTCCCAGATTTCGCCATCTTCTTCCAAAAGTCCGCAGGTGATAAACCGCGTTCGAAAAATACATTTCAGCCAATCGCCTGTCGGGATGCTGCGGATATTTGCGGATAATTCAATTGTTGGAACCCACGCCACCATTCCTTGACTGGATATGACTGCAGGCGGAAATGAATCTGCAATAAGCAGAATCGATAACAGATCAAAGGGCCGGTCGATTTTAAATTTTACCCACCCTTTGACTTCGGATGTGTCGGATAATTTTCCCGACATCCAGCCTGCGCAGGCAGGGTCTAAGCGGACGTCCATCTGGCTGAAAAACGTGTAATTTGGGATCTCCGGCACCGGTATGCATTTTTCCAATGCAGGCAGTTGGGGTCCGGGTACTTCGTAACGCTCTACAATACACGCGTTGTCTTCATTAACAAAAGTTCCGAACGATCTGATCTTTTCTTTTCCGTTCTGGTGTAAACTGGCTTGAAGACGATTGAATTGTTTTGAAGCGGACATCTTTTCGATTGAAACCCCGGCGTCTCCGGGCTCACAGCGATTTAAAAAATTAGCCGTTAGGATGGGTGTCGATTTCATCTCACTGTGTTGCAGCATGGCCCTGGCTAAAATAGCCATTAAATAGCCCCCATTGGGTACCCCATTGATGAACCAATTCTCGGTAATATGCCCTGAGTAAGAAAATGGTTCACGCGGCTCAAATAAAATATCTTTATCAAATCGGTGCATTTCTGATCCTTTTAGACCCATGCTTGAATTTCAAATAATAGTGGTATTGTATTCAAAATGAATTTATTGGATCAAGCAAAATCTGAAGTATAGATACAAAGGCATAAAAATTAAAGTTTAAGATGAGATTATCATTTTATTTTACTGAAATTATGTATTAAAATATATATAACTAATTCAAATGACAACTAACTTTAACGTTTCGGATTAGAATTATATATTGACTAATTTTAATCATAATTATTTATTCTCTCAATAAATCGTTTTCGGGAGACGCGGAGTACTGTCTTCGACCCGACTGCAGTCGAAAAGCCATATTCGACCGGGCTGATGTTGAAGGGGTCCCAGGTCCGTCAAGGAGAGCCGGGCGCAGGCTGCTTTATGTCTTTTGTCACCTGCCGCTTGATCGGCTCAAATAATCAGTTGCCTTATGACGTGATTGCTAAAAGAGATTCTTTGATTTGTTTCTGGCGAATTATTGTAGACCCAAATTCGGACCGGATGAGCAAAAAACCAAGAGTTTAAGGTGAGGTGAAAATCAGAGTGATGCACTATATCGGTGCAAAAAAGTTGAAGCGGATCGTTGTTAAAATCCTGACAATTGCGGGCAGCGATACAAAAGAGGCGAAAATAGTCGCATCCCATCTGGTCCAATCCAATCTTCTGGGACATGATAGCCACGGCGTTGGCATGATCCCCGTCTACGTGTCCAACATTTCTAACGGAACGCTGATTCCGAATCAACGGCCGGTAAAAATCAAAGAAGAGGGAGCAATTTTGGTTTTTGACGGGCAGCGCGGTTACGGACAGCGGATCGCAGGGGAGGTTATGCAGAACGCCATCGCGAACTGCCGGCAAAACGGTCTGACTGTGTCGGCCTTGCGCAACGTGCACCATATCGGCCGTGTGGGCGCTTATGGAGAGCAGAGTCTGGCGGCCGGTTTAATCTCAATTCATTTTGTGAATGTGGTGGGCACTGGCAGAATTGCGCCGCACGCCGGGAGGGACGGACGCCTGGGAACCAATCCCATATGCATCGCCATCCCCGGCACCAGGCAGGCCGAGCCCATTCTGCTGGATATGGCATCCAGCAAGCTGTCGATGGGCAAGGTCCGTCTGGCGCTGGAAGAAGGTGTTGCTGTCGAGGATGACAATTTGCTGGACGCAGACGGCAATCCGACGAATAACCCTCATGTGATGTATGCTGATCCGCCCGGTGCTCTGCTACCCGCCGGTTCATATAAGGGATACGGCATCGCCCTTTGTTGCGAGGTGCTTGCCGGCGTGCTCTGTGGGGGCGGCACGGTTCAAAACCGCGACGGTAAAGCAGGCGGTCTCATCAACAATATGTTGACAATTTTGGTCGACCCTCAACGGTTGGTGGATGCGGGTTGGATGCACCGTGAGATCAATTCCCTTATCCGGCATGTCAAGGCCTCCCCGCCCATCGATCCAAAGGTACCGGTACGGATTGCCGGTGAGCCGGAAAGAGAAAAACGTGGGCAGCGCCTGGAAACCGGAATTGCGCTCTCTTCGAGCAGCTGGCAGGCTCTTTGTGAGGCCGCCGAAAAAGTGGGCATCTCTCGAGCACAGATTGAAGCCATGTCCGATGATAACTGAGATGGGTTCTATTGATTTTTGCCTGCGGGATTTCTGGACTGCCGAACGGCATTGACCACATTATTCGGGTCTTTACCGGCGGCTACCGCAACGATGTTCGCCAAGGCATTCGTTAACATTCTTTTGAATGCCCCGCGGGTAGTGCCGGCGACGTGGGGGGTAATTAAAAGCCGATCTCTGGCCTCAGCCGACAGGTTCAGAAGTGGATGAGATGCTGGCGGTGGCTCTGGATAGACAGTGTCAATGGCCGCACCGGCCAGATGCCCGTCCTCTAATGATTCGGCCAAGGCCTCCGGGTCGACAATTTCGCCGCGTGCAGTATTGACCAAAATTGAGCCGGCCGGCATACGCTTGAGTTCTCTAAAACTGATCAGATTGCGGGTCCGGTCGCTGAGCGGCAGATGGAGGCTGACCACATCGGAGGTATGAAGCAGTTCGTCCAACGGTTTAAAGACGACAGATAGTCTTTTTTCGATTTTAGAATCGGGGCGATAGGGGTCATAGTAGCGCACTGTTGCCCCAAGAAGCCCGGTAATCTGCGCAACCTTTCGGCCAACGGCTCCAAGCCCCACCAAACCTAGCTGGATATCGCAAATTTCTTTCAAACCCGACCGAAATAGTTTTTCTCTGATGATACCATAGTTTCCGGCCTTTATTTCACGATCTGCAGAAATAAAATTGCGCTGGAGGGCGATGATCATTCCGACGGCCATTTCAGCAACGGTGTTGATGTTCTGCCTTGGGGAGTTGGCCACCGGAATGCCCTGTCTCGCAGCGCTTTCAACATCCACTTTATCGTAGCCGGTTCCTGCGCTTTGAATCATTCGAACGGATGGGATATTTTCAAGTATCCGTTTGGTTATCTGCGGAAATGCCGCCGGCAGAAGCAAAAAGTCCACCCCGCGGCAGGCCGCGATAATCTCTTCTTCCTCCTGCAGGTCTTCAAAGGCAAACACCAGCTCGGACGGAAGGGATACGCCGGAATTCTCAAACCGCATACGTGGAAGAATACTGAGAACTTTAGGTTTCATGGTAGCCCCTCAATGTATCGCAATACGGACAATGTGCCTGCCGGAGTGAAACAATGGCCTACAACTGTTTTTGTATATCAGGAGTCGAATTTTTTCATCGCAACAGCGAAGCGCTCCATCCCTTCCCGGCATTCAGCCAGGGAAGTAGCGTAGGAAATGCGCAGAAACCCCTTGCCCCTGCTGCCAAACGGATCTCCCGGCACCACGGCGATATGGCCTTGATTGAGGAGATAATCCGCTAGATCCCAAGAATTTATTCCGGGGGTATCCGCCCTGGCAAATACATAAAAAGCACCCTTTGGAATGACCGGGCAGGAGATGCCCGGTGTCCTGGCAACACCGTCAAGGATCACGCGGCGTCTCTGATCGAATTCGGTCACCATTGTCCGGACACAATCTTGCGGGCCTCTCAATGCAGCGACGGCACCGGCCTGTGCAAAAGAGCATACCGAGAGCATGACGTTCTGCTGGACCTTGACAGCGGCCCGGATCAATTCAGCCGGTCCGGCCAGGTAGCCCACGCGCCAGCCGGTCATGGAATAGGTTTTCGACAGCGATCCCCAGACAACCGTTTTATCTTTCATTCCGGGAACTGCCGCCGGACTGATAAACAGGCTGTTTTCGAAGATGATGCGGTCATAGGCTTCGTCGGAAAAAACCGTCAATCCGTGAGCATCTGCAAAGCGGCATACCGCTTTCATCTGCTCCGGATCGATGACTGCCCCTGTCGGATTTTGCGGGGAGTTTACGATAATCGCGCGGGTTCGTCCGGTAATCAAATCCTCGGCCGCATCGAGATCCGGGATAAAATTGTCGTCTTCTCTGAGAGGCAGAGGGACAGGCCGGGCGCCGACCAGCTGGACACCGGAAGAAAACTGGGTATAACCCGGATCAGGCACCAGCACTTCATCTCCCGGATTCAGACAGCCCTGAAAGGTCAGAAACATGGACTCCTGTGCCCCGGCGGTCACCATGATCTCTGTGTCCGGGTCATATTCGATGCCTTTATAGGTCTGAATTGAAGCGGCAAGTGCGTCTCGAAGAGACGGGATACCGTTGTTGGGTGTATAGTGCACCATCCCGCCAGCGAGCGCTTTGGATGCTGCTTCTTTGATATGCTCAGGGGTGTCGAAATCAGGCCTTCCAATTTCGAAATGGATCACACGGATGCCGTCGGCTTCCAGGCGTGCGGCTTTTTCGAAAACCCTGCGGATACCCGCAAACGGAATTTTGGCCATGCGGTCGGCCAATAAGGCCACTTCCATTTTCAAGTCTCCTTCGAAGCAGCTAAAATTTGCACAGCGGCAGACGCATTAGGTGAATAGCATTGTCCTGGCAGACTTTTTTTAGATCCGCGGGGCTCAGCCCCATGCGATCGATGGAATCGATTGTGTCTTTGACGAGGCGATAACCGCCTTGATTATCAAAGGGGACATCCGTTGCAAAAATGAGCCGGTCGATGCCACAGAGTTCCAATCCACACCTCAGGGCCGCCGTATTACCGTTGACCGCCGTGTCGTAGTAGAACCTCCGATAATAGTCCAGCGCACTGCGCTTGAGAAAAATATCGCGGTGGCCCATGCGCATCTCGTTGAAGTCGTCAGACCAGTCCAGGCGTCCGGCTACAAAAGGGATCACCCCGCCGCAATGGTGGGTCACCACGTTCAGGCCCTCAAAGCGCTCGAGGATGCGCCCGTAAACCAGGCGGGTCATTGCCATGGAAGTGGCCATGGGCCAACCCAGTTTAGTCCAGATCCGGTACTTTGAAATTTTTTCGCCCTTGTAATCGGGGACGTTCATCTCTTTCTGGGGATGAATGAATATCGGCAGATTGTAAGCTTCCATCATTTCATAAAAGGGCAGAAATTCATCTGCATCCAAGGGCTTCCCGCCGATATCCGATGCCATCTCCGCTCCCCTGAACCGCAACTCTTCGATGGCCCTCCGGACCTCTTTTAAGGCCGCATCAATATTGTTCAACGGCAAACAGGCGATGGCGCCGGCGAAACGCTCCGGGTAGCGATCAACCAATTCGGCCATTTCATCATTGGCGATCTGCGCCAGTTGCGCCGCTTCTTTGGGGCTGGCGATATCCGAAATGAAGGGCGCCGCGATGGTCAGTACCTGCATGTATCCGGGGAAACGGTCCATCAATCGAAAGCGAGCCTCTAAATCGGTCAGGATCGGGACGGTCCTGGCATATCGGGAGGTGTTCAGGCTGGGATCTCGTTTGGCCAGGATTTTATCCACAGCCGATCGATATTTCTTGGGTAAAATATGGCAGTAGGCATCAATGTATAACATGGCAGTCTCCTTCGGTTTCGAAAAGCGCTTTTCTCCTGCATTCCCATTGTCAATCAGGCGATGTGTATCAAGTTCAATTTTCCGGTAACAGACAGCACGACATCCATTATCGTACCTTGAAAATCAACTCGGCCGGATGAGGGGCATTAATACGGCAAAATACCGGCCGGAACCATCATCTGCAACGGAAAGACAATGCGGATCGCCCCCAGCGGACAATCCTGCCGGCACGAACCGCAGTGCCAGCACTCGTCCGGATACCGGATCACCGGATCCTGCGTGGCGCTATCCATGTAAATCACATCCAGCGGACAGGAGTCCTCGCAGATCCCGCATGCGTTGCAGATTTCGCGATCAATCATCGGTGGCATCAGGCCCCTCCTTCCTGTTCAGGGTAGGTTACGGACACAAACCGACACTCCGGTCCCCCGTCGTCGCCCTTGCGCACATTGACCTGGCCGAGCCAGTTTTCGTCGTCCTGGTTCGGGAAATCGGTTCGGTTGTGGCACAGATCGAATCGGCTTTCCGTGCGGTATGAGGCCGCAGCCAGCATACATCTGGCAACGGTCATGATGTTGTATAGCTCCTGGAAGCGGCACAGATCGTGAAACGTGGGGCAGGAAACCGTGTCGATCCATCCGGCCAGCCGATCCAGACGTTCGGACGCCAGCTTGAAACTCCAGGCCGATCGCGTTGGCCCCAGGGATTCGGTAATGATGCGCTGAAGGCTGTCCTCGAACGCCTTCCAGGAAGTCTGTCCCCCCCCCTTCATTACCGCAAAAATTCGATCCCTGATGTCCGTCACCTGAGTCCGGGAAGGCCTGGGCGCTGCCCCGTTATTTTCGGCGAATGCGATTGCCCCAACACCGGCATGGATTCCGGATGTGACCGCCATGTGCAGCGATCGATTCTGATCCGAGCAATTGCCGGCCGCAAAAAGCCCGGGCAGTGTTGCGGCACAGTTCTCATCGATCCGTATTCCGGAACCGCAGACTTCATTGGGGCCGCCCTGCATTCCCTCGGAAGGGGCGACCTCCAGCAGATCGTTGCGAAGATCGATACCCTTCTGGGCAAGAAAATCACCAAAAGTGTCCTTGTCATAACTCAGGGTGGTCACAAGGTGATTTAATGCTTCGGAATCGAGATGTCTGCAGTCCATATAAACGGGTCCGCGGCGGGCCTTGAGTTCGGTGATGACCGCCTCGACCAGTTTATACCGTGGGCTGTTCATCCCCTCTGGATGATAACGGCTCATGAATTCTTCTCCCAGGCCGTTGATCAGTTTTGCGCCCATGCCGACAAGGGCGTTCAGCCCCGGTGCAGCAAAGCCGCTGGGCACCACGGTCATCCGCAAAAACTCGATATTGGCCAACGCCGCGCCGGCTCTGAAAGAAATCGCTTCACCGTCGCCGGTGTTGGCAGGGCACATCCAGGTATTGAAACTCAGGCCTGTGGGATTGGTAAATAGACGGTTGGTACCCCCGGTGGCAACGGTGACTGCCTTTGCCGAAACGACATAGAATTCACCGGATCGAATGTGAAACCCGACGGCACCGCACACGCGTCCGTCGGTTACCAGCAGATCGGCAGTGACGACCCGATCCAGCACGGTGCAGCCGGCTTTTCTGACAGCCGCTGCCAGGGAGGGTTTCAGACGCTTTCCGTTGAAATTAATCCACCACGGGCCCGGCTGCCCATAGGATCGTGTCCGGTAATAACTCCCATCCGGCCGATGCAGGGGAACACCGATCTTTTCAAAACGGACAATGGCGCGCTCTAGATTATCGCAGTACACCCTTTCTACGACTTCCGGCCGGGTTGCCCCGCGGGAGCTGTTGACCGTGTAGGTCAGATAGGCGTCGCGGGTGTCCCATTCCGGACCGGTATTTAAAAATGCACCAAAATGATCGATGCCGCCTGCAGTGTGGCCGCTGCGTTCGATAACCGCTTTGTCCATGATGATGACCGAGGCCCCCTTTTCGGCCGCTGACAGGGCGGCGTTGAGACCGGCCACGCCACCGCCGACAATAAGCATATCAGCGTTAAACGAATGTTCTTGCACTGGTACTCCTTTTATCAAATTCCCGGTGAGGGACAATCAATCGGGTCGTCTGTTTAAAAAATAAAGGGGAGGCGGGTCGGACCCGCCTCGCCTGCTGGATATTCGCTTGCGACTATCTCGGCTCGGTGGCGGGTTGCTCGATCAGCTTGAGTTTGGTTAGAATTTCCACCTGCTGCGGCCAGCCGTCCTCCAGGAACTTCCTGTACTCCGCGCTCTTCATTTTAATGGGCACAAGACCAAACTGCTTGGCCACTTTCTGGTATGGCGGCATGTCCACGGCCTTTTCAAAGGCATCTTCCAGTGCTTTGACCACCTGGGGATCCATTCCGGCCGGACCATAGATTGCAAAAAGGGTGTCGTTGTAATAGTTATATCCCAATTCCAACGTCGTTGGCACGTCAGGTAGTATCCCCATCCGCTCCTTGGTATGGACACAAAGTGTTCTTAACTGTCCGGTGATGGCTTTGTCCAGATCGCCGGTGGAAACGACGTCGATATGACCGCCCATCAATGCCGTCTCGGCAGGTGCCGAGCCCTTGAACGGCACATGGATCCAGTTGATATTTTCCTTCATTCCGATAACCGCCATGACAAGATGCATGGGGCTGCCGGCGCCGGCGGTTCCATACTTGATTTTTCCGGGGTTCGCTTTGGCAAATTCAATGAGATCTTGCATGGTTTTGAAAGGCGAATCAGGGTTGACAACAGTTGCCGAAGCCACCGCAGCATAGGCAAATAGCGGCGTGAAGCTGGCCAGCGGCTTGTAGGGCACCTTGCGCCTGAGGGGAATCCTTAAAATGCCGGTGCTGGTTGCAGCGGCAATGGTATAGCCGTCGGGAGCGTCATTGGCCAAAACCCCCAATCCAACGGTGCCGCCGCCACCGTCCTTGGTGACGATGACGATGGGTTGCCCCAGGATCTGTTCGGCGCCGGCCGACAAGCCCCTGGCGCTGGAATCCATCGAGCCGCCCGGAGAGAAGACCACGTACATGGTCACCGGTTTTTTCGGATAGTCAGCGGCGATCCCGGTGCCGCTGAATCCCATCACCACACAGACGATAAGGGTAAAAAAGCCGAATTTCTTTAAATGGTTGGTCATTTTGTTTCCTCCTTGATTAATGGTTGATGCTTCTCCCTGAAATGACTCCGGACAATTCCGGCGATCGTTATCAGGGTCAACAAAAAAAAGCCAAGGGAAATCGGACGGTTTACAAAAATCAACGGGCTGCCCGAAGACATGAGCAAAGATTGTCTGACAGCCGTCTCGCCGATGGGGCTCAGGATAAAGGCAATCAGCAAAGGCGCCGTGGCAAAACCGAATTTTTGCATGTAGAATCCGATGATTCCGAAGGCGACCAAAATCCCGATATCAAAGACCGAATGATGAATGGCATAGGAACCAACAATACAGAAAACGAACACGATCGGAAACAGAAGTCTTCTCGGGACCCGGCTCAGGTAAGCCGCGTACTTCATGAAAACGGAACCGATAAGAAAATAGACGATGTCGCAAATGATAAACCCGACAAAAATGGCATAGATGAGGTCGGCGTGATCTTTGAAAAGAAGCGGGCCGGGTATAAATCCCTGGATTAGAAAAGCACCCATGATTACCGCGGTGATAATGTCGCCTGGTATGCCCAGCGTCAGCAAGGGGATAAAAGTGGCGCCGACGACGGCGCTGTTGCCCGACTCCGAAGCTGCGATGCCTTCCAGGGCGCCCCTGCCGAATTTCTCCGGATATTTGCTGGCGCGTTTGGCCTGACCGTAACTCATGAAAGAGGCGATCCCGGTGCCGATTCCGGGGATGATTCCGATGCCGGTGCCGATTGCCGTGCCCCTTAAAATGGTTCTGAGAGATCGTTTGAACTCGCGCCATGAAACCCGATTATCGGCAGGGTCTTTGGAATGCACGATGGCAAAATGATCCGCTTTGCTTTTCGACTTACGCCCCAGCTGTAGAAACACCTCCGACAGAGCGAACAAACCGATCAGCACCGGTATCAGCGAAAGCCCGCTGTCAAGGTCGGCCTGATCGAAAACAAATCGCCGGGTGGTCATGATCGGGTCCAGTCCGACGGTCGCAAGGAGCAGGCCGAGTGCCCCCGAGATCAGTCCTTTGAGAATTGACTTGCCGGCCACACCGGCGATAATCGTCAGCGAAAACATGATCAGCATGGCAATTTCGGGAGGTCCGAATTTCAGGGCAACAGAGGCCAGTGGCGCGGCCACGGCAATCAATACCAGGTCAGAGCCAAAATCGGCAAGGCAGGACGAATATTTGGCCATTTTGAGTGCCTTGATTCCTTTGCCCTGCTTCGTCAGCGTGTAGCCGTCCAGAACCGTCGCCGCCGAGGCCGGCGTGCCGGGAGTATTGAGCAGGATCGCGGTAATCGATCCACCGAAAATGCCGCCTTTATAAGCACCCACCAGGAGCATGATCGAGGTGACAAAATCCATATCAAAGGTCAGGGGCAGGATCAGGGCCACCGCCATCGTGGCTGTAAGCCCGGGTATGGTTCCCACAACTAGACCCAGCGTCGAACCCACCACGATGGCCAACAGATGCTCCCAGGTCCATATGATGTTCAAACCGATCAACAGGTTGCCGACAATCGAAGTCATGGCTCTATTTGAAAATCTTTCCGATAGGAAAGTGAACTTTCATCACGAAGAAAAAAAACAGGTAAATACCCAGGGTCGTTGCTGCGGCAATGAGTATTTGCCGCCAGATTTGACGCCTATCCTGAATTATGAGCAAAATGGTAACCCCGACGGTATTGGTAATCCAGAAACCGAGGTAATCCACAACGAGATAGTAAACAATGGACACGGCCATTGCTCCGCCAATTCGCAACTCCTCGCTCAGCGTGAGGGACACCTCATCGGTTTGCTCGGGCGGTATTCCTTTGACGAGATGCCGGATATTACTCAGAATCAACAGAATGGAAAGCCCGCCGATGATCAAAATAGCAAGCTCTGGGAAAAAAGCCGGCGACAGGCTTGCCAGATCGTACTCGACGGACTGTTCGATCTGGGTTGGAATCAGAATGAATTGAACCACCAGGGCAAAAACCAGGACAGCAGCAGCAATGACCAGCTCTCGTGCTAAATTAGCGTTCATAATTGTTACGGCTCCCTTATCAGAGGATTCACTTTACCTCGAGGGCTGCTTACTTTAATCATTGTGGTTTTTGCCAACGCTTTTTGCCGTCTAAGATGGCAGCGTGTCGATTCCATCGAATTAGATCTGTAGTGGTTTCACAGGTCGAATGACCGGCGGGAGTGGCCATGAGGGGACCGATTTTGAATGACATCCAATCAAAAAAAAGTCAAGCGAAATGTTTTTCGGTCGCGTTCAAGCCAAAGGCGGGGCGGGGGGAGGCGGCTCTGCGCAAGAAAGGGTCTGTGATGGGAAACGGCGGCCGGTTCTGCAGCGCCTTTTGACCCCGCCGGGCAATGCGGTTGAATATTTCCCAGTCAGATCGGAGAAAGCGCTCAAGAAGCCAGAAACCCGGCCTGCTGCTTGTTCGGCTGGAATCCGAGATACAGGCATAGAGAGTAATAATTCCTAAAGTGGATTGTTTGTTATTATTCAGTAACTATTTGAAAATATATTAAAACTAAATAGATTCGCAAGCCATATAAATGAACTTTTGATAACGGTGTTAGCAAAAAGTTGTTGACTCTTTTTGATCGGGATTATTAGGTTCAAAGGCGAGAATCTATTTAATGCCATCATCATTCCTCAAGTGGGCAATGGAGTTTTGACTTCAAGAGCCGAACAAGGAGGTGACATATGAAGGCCAATCGCATGGCAGTTATCGGAATCGGGGCTACCGGCACGGTTCTGTCCGCTGCACTTTTGAGTCAATATCCGGACACATTGCTAGTTGGCCGGACAGCGGATTTGGGTGACAGGCTCAGGTCAGACGGGATTAACGTCTCCGGAGAAATCGCTTATGACGTAGCCGTCAAAAATTACACCAGTCAAATAGAAGCGATAAAAGATTTCAGCCCATCGGCAATCTTTCTGGCGACCAAAACCTTTCACATTGAAGAGATTCTGGGACGCCTGCAAAATGCGGTTGAACCCGGGGTTAAAATTATCTGCACCCAGAACGGATTGGGACCTGAAGATCTGGTTGTCCATAAATTCGGCCGCGATTCCGCTTTCCGGATGTCATTAAACCTCGGCGTATCATTGAAGCAGACCGGCGTCGCTGAGGTCTCTTTTTTCAATCGTCCCAATCATATGGGCAGCCTATCCCCTGAAAATCGGAGCTCTGGCGCCCAGATCGCGGCGACGCTCACCGACTGTGGATTTGATACGGAGTTTGTCGATGACATCCAGTTATTTGTGTGGAAAAAAATGATTATGAAATGCACGATGGCCTCCATATGTGCGGTGACGGATAGAACCATTAAAGAGGCGCTGGAATATCCGCCCACAAGGGAAATCGCTGATGCCTGCTTTAAGGAAGCCCTTGCGGTCGCAACCGCCATGGGCTATGACATTGGTGAGGATTATCTGAAAAAGGCGCGTGGCTATCTGGAAAAGGTCGGCGTTCACAAAGATTCGATGTGCGTTGATATCGCCAACCAAACGCCCACCGAGATTGACTTTTTGGGAGCCAAGATTGTCGAATACGCCCGCGCCAGGGGAGTATCGACTCCGGTTTACGTGACGATGACCAATTTGGTTAAGGCGCTTGAAAGCAATTATTTGAAGAACCAAACATTTCTATCTAAGGGCGATTAAAATATGGCCTTTCGCTCACAACTCAAAATTCGATTCGGCGATATCGATCATGCCGGTATTGTCTATTATCCGCGCTTTCTGCACTACTTTCATGTGGCGCTGGAGGAGTTTTTCGGGCAGGCCTTGGAGGTTGATTACCCGGTCCTCATAGATGAGCACCGCATCGGGCTTCCCACGGTTCACCTGGAGACCGACTGGAGTCGGCCGCTGCGATACGGCGACGCCATAGAAATTGAGATTGGCGTATTAAAGATCGGCAAAACCTCGATTACCTTCGGGTACCGCGTGTTTAAAGCGGGGGAAGGCGAGCCCTGGGTTGTCGGTCACAATGTGGTTGTATGCCTGGATATGGCGACTTTCAAAAAAAAGGCCATCCCTGATTGGCTGCGAAAGCGTCTTGAAAAGCAAATTCACCATATCTAACTTTGACTTACGCTGTAACTTTACGGCGCCGTCATCAAACCTGCCCCCGATTGGGTTTTCCAGATCCCGCCACGGCGGTATTCCACCTGCAGCGATTGAGGCACTTCGCGCCCCTGTCTTTTAGCGCTTACGGCGGTAACATCAAAGCCACCCACTTTGCGGGTGATCATCGACTCCCGCATCTGCGCATTACGGCTGCAAATATTTATAAATGCATTCCCTATCTTTCGCTTTGAAAGAAAACCTTGACCGCTTTTTTGGTATACAGTATACAAAAATGGCTTGAGCGCATAAAAAGACACGTTATCCTATTTTTTGAGTTTAGACAAAGGCACAGTTATGGATAAAAATTCAACGATAGACCGCTTGAAGTTCGACTCTGCCGCCGGTGCATTAACCTTCCGGGATGTCAGGTATTTGCTGATTCGACCCGAAACGATTGTCGGTTTTCAAAAAGCGATTGAAAAGCACAGTCCGAAAGAAGCGCAAGATGCCTTATTTGAAGGAGGATATCAGGGGGGATATCTATCGGCCAAAAACTACAGGGAAACGCAGAATCTTTCGGATGGTGAAACCATCAACTTCATGATGACCATGGGAACCGAAATCGGATGGGGGAATTTTCAGCTTATTAAATATAATTTTGAAGACCGCAAATTGCAGATCAAAGTCATAAATTCTACATTTGCCCGAGCGTATGGTACTTCCAAGGAAGGCGTATGTCACTTAATCAGGGGCGTGCTCAGCGGGCTTGGCACCGTTCTTTTTGGGCAGAATTGTGTCGGCTCCGAAACCGAATGTTTGGCAATGGGTGCTAAAGAATGTGTTTTTCACATAATGAAAAAATGAGATTTCTCAAATCATCTGATAACAGGAATTCTGAATGATCCGATCCATGAATATTGCCTGGTGGGTGCAACGCTGGGCCGACCTGCATCCGGATAAACCCGCGATTATTTTTAAGGAAGCGCAAATTACCTACTCGGAACTTAACCGACGGGCCAACCGGGCCAGTTGCTGGCTGCAGTCCCTGGGAATCGAGAAGGGCGATCGTGTGGCTGCGATGTTGAAGAACTGCCCCGAATTTATGGAGCTTTTCCTGGCGTGTGCCCGGTTAGGCGCCATTTTTGTACCCTTAAATTTTCGGTCGGCGCCACCGGAGCTGGATTACTTTCTTAAAAACTGCCGACCCCGGCTATTCGTATTCGGTTCCGAATTTATGGACACAGTGAGCAAACTGGATTTTAAAACCAATATGCCCGGGGTATTGCTGTCGGCTATGGGTAAGGTTTCCAATCAGGGCAGCATCTTAAATTACACTTCTGAAACTGCCGTTTTTAACGGACAGAGTCCTTTTCTGACCCATTCTCTGGGTCCGACTGACCCGGAAGAGCCGCAGGTCATCATGTACACTTCCGGTACCACCGGCTTACCCAAGGGCGCTGTACTGAGTCATCGTAAGACATTTTTTAACTGCTTGAATGCCGACATTTTCTTCAAACTGCACGTTGACGACATCATGCTCATCATCATGCCGCTGTTTCATTCCGGCGGACTTTTTATTCAGGCGTCGCCGACGATCTACAAGGGCGCCACCATCGTGCTTCATTCCAAATTTGATCCCCGTAAATTTTATCAGGACATCGAGCGTTACAAAGTGACCAAATTTTTAGGAGTGCCAACCATCTACAATGCCGTTGTTAATGTTGATCCGCAGGAAAGGGGCGATATTTCGTCTTTAAAGGTATGTGCCGGAGGGGGGGAGAAGACCACACCCGCCCTTTTTGAAAAATGCCGGGAGGCCGGACTCGCGTTTCGCCAGGTCATGGGTCAAACCGAGACATCGATCTTGCTCTGGGCTTCGGAAGAAGATTCATTTCAAAAGCCCGGAACGGTTGGACGGCCTGTTTTTCATGCCGAGGTCAATGTTGTCGATAAAAACGGAAAGCCCGTAAAGCCGGGAGAGGTCGGTGAGATTGTGGTTAAAGGCTCGATTATGATGAAAGAATACTGGCAGGATGCGGTTCGCACGGAAGAGACCATCAGAAACGGCTCGCTGCATACTGGAGATCTGGCGCGGATCGATGAAGACGGCTATTTTTATCTCGTCGATCGTGCCAGGGATATGTATATCAGCGGAGGGGAAAATGTTTATCCCGCCGAGGTTGAACTTGTGTTAAAGGAACTTCCTGAAATTGAAGATATCGCCATTGTGGGTATTCCTGATGAAACCTGGGGGGAAGTGGGACATGCCTTTGTGATCCCCAAGACCGGGCAGACCCTTAATGCTGAGGACATCGTCAAATTCTGCAAAGCGCGCTTGGCGGCTTTTAAGTGTCCCCGAAAATTCACATTCTGTGAAGAATTTCCGCGCACCTCTATCGGCAAGGTTCTTAAGCGGGAGCTAATCAGACTGAAACCCTAAAGTGGAATTAGAATCTGAAAGGCGAATCTGTTCGTGCTTAACTATCCCTTAAGTGCCTGGACCGCATCGTCCCCTGTTTGGAGTCTAAGTTTTCTTTCCATTAGGAACTGGCGGGCAACGCAGATTGTAAAAAGCGCCAAACCGATAGACAAGAAGAGCGTACTTCGCGTAAAGACGGCTGCTAATGAAAATATAGAGGATAGGATGGCCATTGTGGTCTCATCCCATCTGAGGTCCGTAAAGCAGTAACGGGATACGCCTATTTGAAGTGATAAGATGACCATTAATATGGCGATGACCTGAAGCGAAGAAATGAAAAACCCGGCATCCGGTCGCAGGAGGGTTATCGGGGCGTATATGAAGAAAAACGGCAATAAATATTTTGCGAACGCGGCTTTTACTGCCTCCCAGGTCGTCTTCCAGTAGTTTGCTCCGGCCATTTTTGATGCCACCAGGGCGCCGATAGCGATGGGCGGTGTAATGTGTGAGGAAATTGCAGAGACAAAACAAAAAAGATGTGCGGCCAGTATCGGCACACCCATATTGAGTAAAGTGGGTACGGCCCCTACAGCAACCAGCATATACGCTGCCGGTGTGGGCACCCCGATGCCCAGAAGCATTGAACTTATCATTGTTATAAATAGGGCGACAAGAAGAATCCCCTGGCTTAAGTCTTCTATGGCCAACGGCAGTTTGACCGCCAATCCGCTGCTCACAATGGCAGAGACCACCACCCCCAGCAAACCGCAAATCATTGCAATCTGACTGGCTGAAACGATGGCACTGAGAACCTTGTTTAGCGTGTCTTTAAAATCGAGTCGGGCTTCCTTTATCAAGGCACTGCTGATCAGCGCTACAGCGATCAACGTCATGATGCTCCAAAAACCGACAAAGGGCAGGGTGTAGCCTTTAACGAGAAGGAATACCAGAACGCCTAAAGGGAGAAAAAAAATAGGGGAGTCGCGCAACAGCTTTTTGGGCTTGACCGGCTCGACAGTGGCGCGAATTCCCATTTTTTTTGCCGTCAGGGTGATGTAAAAAAAGACGCAAATGAATTTTAAAAGCGCGGGCACGATCGCGGCGACAACGATCTCGATATACGGTATATTGGCAAAGCCGGCCATCAAAAAGGCTGTGGCGCCCATAATCGGGGGGGTGAGCTGGCCGCCGTTCGATGAGACCGTTTCAATGGCCGCTGACTGTTCGGGTGTATACCCGCTTTTTTTCATCATCGGTATGGTAAAACTGCCGGTGATCGTAATGTTCGCCACGGTACTTCCGGTAATCGTGCCTAAGAGAGAACTGCCGAATAAAGCCACCATTGCCGGTCCTGATCGGAGCTTGGAGCCAACCCAACGACCAAATCCGATAATAAAGCGGGTTCCGCCGAAGGCAAAGAGCACGCCGCCGAAAAAAATAAACAAGAAAAGGTAAGTGGCCGACATGTCCAGGATGTTTCCATATACGCCTTTGCCGCTTCCAAGTTCAACACTGAGCCACATGAGCAGCCTTTGATACGATATTGCAGGCACCGTAAAAGGTGCCGGAAGATATCGGCCGACAACAAGGTAAGTGACGGCGACGAGACTGACGATGGTAAAGGTTCTCCCAAATATCATCCAATTGCCGACAAGCAATATGATGATAACCAGGGTGCCGACAATCAGATCTGATTTGGCCGGGATGGATGTGCGATACTCCAGGATTTCGTCAAGCTCGATCATCAAGTAACCGGTCACCGCCAGGGAAAGTATAAGCAATACCCATAGGAGGATCTTGCGTTTTTTTCCCGCTTCCGTCCGCAACCTGGATAAGAACACCACGACAAACGCAAAGCCCAGATGGGTAATCAAATGCCCATCAGGACTCTGGATTAAAATTTGCGTGTAAATAAGCTGATAAAGCGCCATCGCGATAGCCACAATTGAAATGGCTATCGCGATGGTATTTTTGGTATCCGGCATAAAAAGAACCTCATTTTCGCCTAACGCGTGTGTGAAACATTTGATTAACGCAGCAGATCGGCCAGATCTACCACCTTAACACCCTGCTCACTATAGAACTTTTCCGCACCCGGATGCGCTTTATAATGTGTCAGAGAAGGCATTGCCGGAATAAATTTTTTGTTCATATGGGCGCCCATGGGGTTCCATTTGGCCCATTCTTCCGCAGGCGTCTCCCAGATAACCCGGGTGACCTCATATACCACTTTGGGATCCATGCGTTCGTCGGCGATAAAGAAAGTTGGATCATTATAGGCCCAGAGGGCTATTTGCTGCGTTTTTGGATCCAGGGCACCGGCGGGTACTTTTGCCGGCAGGACCGCGAATTCTTTTTCGCGTAACTGCAAAAGGATGTCGCGATCAAAGCCGACGTAATAAATGGGCCCTCTGGTTTCCATTTTTTCAATGAAACCGCCCTTGCTGAATTTATCCGGGTAGGTCAGGTCAAAAATCATAAAGGTGGCGTCAACCAGGCCATCTTTCATCTTGTTGGCTCCACCGCCATAACCGGTATAAACGAATTTCACCTTGTCTAAAATACCGTATTTCTCGAGGATCGCTTTGTGGTCCGGCGTGTTGGCGGCTCCCTTTCTGCCCACATCAACGGTTTTGCCCGCCAGATCTTTTATCGTCTTGATATTGGGATCATAGGTTACAACGGCATTGGGCATCGAGGTGGCGTTGGCGATAAAACGTTCTCCCGCGTAAGTGCCTCTTTTTTCACCCCACTCATGGCCCTTGCGGTAGTGGATATGAGAGAATGAACTGATTCCAATATACTGCTGCGGATTCTCCTTGCACATATCGACATTGCCCGTAATACCGGCAGTTGATACCACCTCAGCTTTAAGCCAGTCAGACTTGTCGTTGATAAATTTAGCCAGTGCTTGAGAAAATGAATACCAGGGGGAGGTCGTTCTGCCGCCGCCGATCATAATTTTCGTTTCTGCGGCGCGCGCGTCACCAGGGCCAAACAACCCTGCCATGAACAACCCGATCAAGAAAAAAGCAACTAATGCCGATTTTTTCATTTTCGAGCTCCTTTCTTTTTAGGGATAAGGATAAGAAGCGCTTTTGACAAAAATACGATGATTGCCCCATCCGGGATATCGATGCGTTTATCCTTGCCCCGGTTAAAATTTAGCGGCTGTTCCGTCCTGAATAGATCATCGACAGAATTAACCGATTCCCATGTCTATGCCCCCACAAATTGCCCTGCCTCAATTTTCCTGCAAATCTTGAAAATCATCTCCGGCTAAAGACCGCATGGATCCGATACATCAAAAGGTTTGACTGCTGCTAAACTTGTTTTCATCGCTGATAAATTCGAGCAACGCTTGCTTGGAAACTTTTTTGTTTCCTGTTTTGGGGATCTCTTCTAAAAACCGTATGATTTTGGGAAGTTTGAAATCAGGGAGACTTTGTTTGCAATGGTTCAAGATATCCTGCGCGTTAATTTTAGCGCCTTCTTCAGAAACGATAAAAGAAACAATTTCTTCCCCGTAGATCCGATCATCCACACCGATGGTCACGGCCTCCTTAACGTGCGGATGTTCCATTATCCGGTCTGTAATTTCTAAGGGAGAAATGTTTACGCCACCCCTGATAATAAGATCTTTTTTCCTTCCGGTTATATAAACGTAACCGTCGGAATCCATGTAACCCAGGTCTCCCGTGCGGAACCCTTCATCCGGAAAACGTTCAATTTTACCATCTTCCTTTAGATAGCCCAATCCCATAGATTTGCCTTTTACGAGGATTTCGCCTTCTTCCTCTACATTACACATCTGTCCCTGCGCGTTCACGATTTTTATCGTTTTGAATTTAAAGGGCGTTCCGACCGATCCGATCTTTCGTTGTCCGGGAGGGTTCCCAATCATCCAGCCGGCCTCAGACATTCCGGCCATTTGATTTATCGGGATTTCATAGATTCTCTCGAATGCGCGCTGTTTTTCGATCGAAAGCGGGGCCGAGCTGCTCGTAATGAACTTCAAATTTTTGACGTCATTTTTATGGAGGTCAACGGGGTCGCTCACGAGTATATTAAATACGGTGGGTACGCCGGAGGAGATGGTTACATCATGCCCTTTTAACCATTGCGGAAAGCGGGTGCGGGAAAATTTTTGTGCCAGAATAAGGGTTGCACCGGACAGCAAGCTCGATAAAACAGTTAATAGCTGGGCGGATGCCCAGCTATAGGCACGATACTCTAAAATTCTATCTTCCGCGGTAATTCCCAGCTTTTCGATGACTTCTTTCACCATGAAAAAGAGGCCATCTCTCGTTATGACAATTCCTTTGGGCGATTCCGTTGTTCCCGAAGTAAAAAGGATTTCGGCGATATCGTCCTTATCTCCAAGATTTTGATTGAAAACTGGATCACAGGTCTCAATAAGGGACAGGAATTCATTCGTTTGGATATACGCCATCCCGGTCAGAGCATCAGAATGGTGAGAAAGATCAATTTTCTTTTCATGGATGACGATTTTAGGACTTACTCGTTTAACGATGCTGTAAATATTCTCCCTGCTTTCTTCAGAATTAATCGGATTAATAACGGCTCCATATTTCAAGACCCCTAAAAAAATGACGATTGTTTCAATGGAATTTTTGCCGATCAGGCTGATTCTGTCATGTTTTTTAACACCTTTGTTTCTCAGAAAGTTTGCGACCTTGTTACAGGACACATTCAAATGTTCGAAGGTGATGCTTTTCCCCTGATCGACACTTATGAGGTAGTCTTTCTGTCCAACAAGCGTGGCTTTATCCTGCAAAATGCGATGAAAATCCTGGTACTGATTAACGCTTTCGCCCGCTTTGCTATTTTCACTTTCCATTGCGGTTTGAATCCTCTATCTTCCTGTCTTGGAAAGCACTTCCACCCACCCGCTCATAAAGCGCTTTCCTTTTTGGATTTGATCTTCAGTAAAAAACTTCTCCAATTCTACCTTATCTATCGGATAAACCGGTCTGTGGAAATCCTTCTCTAAACCAAAAGGCATCGTCGCATCAATGGCCATGCCGCCCTCGAATCGGGTATTGGATGCGGTCCACTCCTTATCGCCTGCCGTCATCCGTTCTGCCGGCATGAAGGTCTGGCCAATTCCGCCCGGCACGGGGCTATATATGTCGGTTTGAGGGTTAACCCGGGTGACCAGGGTCCACATTATGTCATCCATGCTGTAAATATCGACATCAACGTCCACGGCAATGGCAAGGCGCATTCCCTGATTACAGCTCATTATCGCCGTCAGGAAATTGCGCTGCCAGCCTTCTTCGATACGGTTGCGCTTTTTGACCTGTATGACGCAGCCGCCCCAATCGGTAAAACAGTAAGGAATATTAACATCCTGGATAATGCCCGGCTGAAGTCGTTCGCAGAGTTCATAAATAGCACCTTCCCGAACTGTGGTATCGATGTTGTTGTCATCCAACATATGGACTCCCAGGGGAAAAAGAATCGGCTTTGACTCCGGTTTGCGCATCGCAATGCCTGTAACGTGAAAAGTTGAGGCCTTATAGGCCTTGCCCATGTAACCCGGCCATTCGGGATGGAACCAGGCTTTGCCCTGCGCGCCTAATTTTTCAGCTTCGGCCGTCTCCCAACGCCGATCTTTAGGCCGCAGATACCCCTCCAGAACGAGTTCTGCATCCGCAAGAGCGTATGCATCCGGAATCGTTTTACACTTTACGATCCGCAGGGGTTGCCCCTGAATCGCGCCGGCGACGCCGAGCTCATCGCAGCCTTTTGGAAGAATGACATAGTCAAATCCTGAACCGGCCATCAGGTTCGCGGCCGGTGGGATACCAAAGCACATCGTTATCGGGATACCTTCAGCCTTATTATAGTGCTCCATCTGAACTTGCCACATGTGGGAACCGGGTGCTGCCTGGAAGGTGCCCACATTGCCCCAGCGAAAGCTCATGCGGTTGTAACCCACATGAGTGCCCTCTTTGAAGTACTTGCCGACCACCACACTTTGTCCGCTTCCAATAGTTAATTCCGTTTCCAGTGCTGTATGCCGAATAGCAAGGACCCATTTGTTTACATCGAGGTCATCGGTGATGATGTGCTCATACACCGGGGCCTCCTCCCGGCTCACCTCGACCGGAGCGATCGGATGGGTAAGTGCCCGGGCAAGCGCTCTGGTGCGCTCGGTGTTGTTGGCCCAGCCGAACATCTCGTTCATAACGGATATATTTCCAAAAAGATTGGTAACGGCTCTCAGGTGGGAATAACCCTTTACGTTTTCAAAGAGCACCGGAATACTTCCATCCATGTGTTTCTGTATGCCGGTAATTTCTAAATCTCCGTCTACTTCGACATCAGTTTCCAAAAGGAGTTCTTTAGACTTCAGCCATTCTAAAGCACTGCGAAGATCCTTGAGCCCATTGGTTGCTTCGTCTTTTTTCATTTTCTTACCTCCACTGAAAATAGATTTTATAACGATTGCGTATTAATTTTATAATTGAGTCGGCAATTGACAGGTCGTGCTGAAATAGCTAAATATATAATAGCGCTGAGGGATGATACAACAGGTGGAGTTCTTGCGTCTATTTTTTCTATTCTAATTCGTGTGAAAATATCAACCTATATTAAGTTATAGGATGATAACCAAAACTTATAACGACTTGATATCTCATCACATTGTTAGATAACATTGAGTTTGATCCCTAAAATAGTAGATATATATAAATTCCAAACGGTTACCTTATGCTCAACCTAAACCAGTTAAGGGCATTTTATCAGGTCGCCAAATCTCTTAATTTCTCGATTGCGGCCGAGAATCTATTTGTAAGCCAACCGGCAGTCACCAAGCAGATAAAGAGCTTTGAGGACTTCTGTAATTTGAAGCTATTCAGGAAGAAGAGGGCTAAAGTTTATCTTACGGACGAAGGTAAAAAGATTTTCATTTTTGCATCCCGAATTTTTGAACTGGAGCGGCAACTTGAGGAAACAATCAGCGGCTTGCAAAATTTAAAAAGGGGCTCTCTGCGCATCGGTACGACAAAGACCTACGCACGTTACTTTATGCCTGTTCTTTTCTCACCGTTTCAGAAATCCTATCCAGACATCATAATCGAACTGGATGAGGGAAGCTCATTGGATATGAGCAACAGCCTGTTGGATTTTAAAAATTCATTGGCCATAGTGGCCAAAGTTGAAGAAAATCCTGATATCTTATTTATTCCCCTGCTCTTGGAAGAGGTCGTTTTGATTGCTGCACCTGCATATCACCTGGTCGAGAGAGATGCAATAAGATTCAGAGATCTTAATGAAGAACCCATCATAATGAAAGAAATTGGATCAGGAACCAGAGATCTGGTTGAACGTCACGCCCGAAGGGAAAAAATCAGCTTAAATGTGGTCGCTCAAACCAGCAACATGGAGTTTATAAAACAACTTGTAAAACAGGAACAGGCCGTCTCTTTTGTTGTGAGATCATCGGTTGAGACGGAATTATCTCAAGGTGAGCTTATATCAGTTCCTGTTAAGCCCCAAAAGCTGTTTTTGAAGATCTTTATCGCCTATTTGCGCGACTATGAGCTTACTTTCGCGGCAAGGGCATTTCTGGACTATCTGCTCACTTTTACCCATCCAAGGAATCTTCCGGTTGGAGTGGAGCCTTTCGTCAAAAGAATCGAGACCATGGCAGCGCAGAAAAAGTCTACTTTACCCTCACCGCATTTGACAAACTGAACAATTTACTCTTAACCGGATTTGGCTTCTGTAGCCGAATTATTAAGGAGGTTTTAAATGGCGAAATCGACTAAAATAAAGGCTGAAGTGTCATACAATGACCTGCGTGATTGGATTGATGAAGCTGAGAAACTGGGTGAATTGCGGGTCGCTAAGGGATATGACTGGCAAGAGCAAATCGGTATGGCGGCAGAGCTACTGCAGCACGATGAAAATGCCCCCGTTGCTCTTTTTGATGATATTCCGGGTGTTCCGGCCGGGTATAGGGTGCTGACAAATTTTTTTGGCGGCAAGCGCAAAAATATGACACTCGGTTTCCCCGCAGACTTGAATAAAGTGGAACTAAGCGAATCCTTTCATAAAGTATTCGGAGAGATCATGCAGAACCCCGTGCCCTATGAGGAGGTAAAAGATGGTCCCGTATTGGAGAACGTGATGACAGGAGATGATATCGACGTAACCAAGTTCCCCACACCTGTATGGCATGACCGCGACGAAGGGCGACGCTATATCGGTACCGGTAGCTTCAATGTCACCATAGATCCGGATGAAGGCTGGGTTAATGTGGGCACCTACAGAGTCATGATTCATGATGAAAAAAGAGTGGGATTCTATATTTCGCCCGGCAAACACGGCCGCATCCACCGGGATAAAACACTCGGTGATCAAAAACCCATGCCGGTTTGCATTGTGATCGGCGGAGATCCGTTGACGTTTCTGATGGCCTGCAGCGAAATCCCCTCCGGCGTGTGCGAATATGATGTGGCCGGTGCGTATCGGGGCCGACCGATCCAGGTCGTGAAAGGGGAGCACACGGGGCTGCCTTTTCCATCCAACGCCGAGATCGTCCTTGAAGGCTTCGTCCAACCCGGCAATCTGGCGCCCGAAGGCCCCTTTGGAGAGTGGACCGGATATTACGGCAGCAAAATGCGCAGCGAGCCGGTCCTTGATATCAAGGCGATCTATCACCGCAATGATCCCATTATCCTGGGTTGTCCACCCCAGCGGCCGCCTGAGGAGCAGGCCCGCTACCGCGCGGTGATGCGTTCGGCGCTATTACGCGAAGAGATGCAAAAAGCGGGGGTTCCCGATATCACGGCGGTATGGTGTCATGAGGCAGGCGGCTCCCGGCAGCTTACGGCCGTGGCCATCAAACAGCGCTATCCGGGACATGCGCGTCAGGCCGGCCATATTGCCTGCCAGTGTCGATCTGCAGCCTATGCCGGAAAGTATGTGGTCGTCGTGGATGATGACATCGATGTGTCTGATCTGGAAGAGTTGATGTGGGCCGTGTGTACCCGATCCGATCCGGCCACATCCATCGACATCATCCGCAATACATGGTCAACACCGTTGGACCCCTCCATTCCGCCCTGGGAGAAGAAGAAAGGGAATTTTACCAATTCACGGGCAATTATCGATGCCTGTCGGCCCTTCCACTGGAAGGACCAGTACCCCATCGTGAATATGCCACTGCCCGAAACGGCCAAAAAGACCAAAGAACTCTTCTCTTGGATGCTTGAATAGGCAAAGTTATAGGTAGATCAAGTCCATTTCCATATAAAGCTGATAGGGTGGGGATTTGCGTTTTTGCGGCTATAATTGGACCTTAAGGAGCACTTCGAATAAAATAAAAAACCCCAGATTTGTGCACACGCCGAGGAGGATTGCCTTTTTCCAGCTCTGCCTGGCCTCCAGTCGGGTCACCAGAACGATGAATGCGCCCACGGCTATCAAATAGTTTGTGAAGCCAAGCAAGACGATAAAACCCGCCAGCCACAGGATGACGCGTAAAACGCGCCACCATTCGCGACCGATGCTGGTGCCGTTTCTCACACTTTCCGGCGGAGTTGGGTCGGCGGCTGGAGTGCTCCCCGATTCCGGCTTTCGCCGGTCTTTTCGTTGAGCCTTATCCTCCGTTGCCAGGAGACCTGTGGCGGTTACAAAACGCAGCTTTGGCCGAAGGCCCGGAAAAGCGTCCACCATCAATTGCATGAGCGTCATCACCGATCCCAGGATTCCCAAACCCAGAGGAATTGACCTTGCGCGGGGGTTGTAGGAAAAGGAGAGCAGGCTGAGTAAAAGAAAAAAAATTAAAATGATCAGGTCAAACAGGACCGCATCCGTTCGAACTGCTTTCTTTTTTTTGTCTGTATTCGACATTTCTCTTGTTTTTGATCTCCTGACATCCCGAACCGCTTATGGCCTTTTTTCTCCTCTGCTTCGCAAACGTGATCGGACATAAGGAAAAGCGATCATGGCGATCGTAATGATAAAGAGGCCGAGCGATATGGGGCGTATAAAAAACCCCTTGTAGCCCGAGAGTAAAAGTGTCTGGTGGAATGTCTTCTGCGCCAGTCCGCCGAGGACAAGGGCGATGACCACCGCTATCCGGGAGAAGTCAAAGCGTTTCATCGCGAAAGCCAATACGCCGAAGATGAGCGCAATGATCACATCGGCCAGTAATTCATGCGTTAGATACGCCCCCATCAGACCCAGCGTAAATATGACAGGTGCTAGGAGGGCAGCAGGTACATAGGTGAGCCTGACCAGAACGCCTGCTCCGAAGATGCCAATGATTGCGACCAAAATATTTCCGGCAACGAGCGTGTAAATGAGCACAAGCACCACCTCCGGTCGATCCAGCATCATTCGCGGGCCGGGTTCCAACCCTAGCACGATCATCGCTCCTAGAAACACAGCCATTTCCAAACTTCCGGGAATTCCAAAAAGCAGCGTCGGGACCAACGCCCCGCCATCCTTGGAATCGTTGGCCGCCTCGGGGGCGATGACGCCCCGGATGTCACCCTTGCCGAATCCTTCCTGATTTTTGGATGCCTGGGCCGCATGGCCATAAGCCAGGAAGTTGGTAACGGCGCCTCCGACACCGGGTATAATGCCAACCAGGGTCCCGATAACGGAACAGCGGATAAACAGACCAAAATGATGGAAAACCGCCTTGATGCCTTTAAATATGCCGCCGATTCTCCCGGTGTAAGGGGATTGCGCAATTTTCCCCCGGCCCAGAAAGAGGTCAATGGCCTCCCCAATGGCAAAGAGGCCGATAAAGGCAGGTACTAACCTGATGCCGTCCCAGAGATAATCGCTGCCAAATGTATATCTCACCGAACCGGTTACCGGATCGTAACCGATGGTGGACAGGATAAGTCCCAGGCAAGCAGCGATTAAACCTTTCCATAGCGAGCCCTTGGATACAACGGCAATGACGCTCAAGCCCATCAAGGCCAGCATGAAATACTCCGGGTATGAAAAGGCCAAAACCACATACCGCCCCACGGGCAAAAGGATGGTGAGAATAACGGCACCGAAAATGGCGCCCAGGCAAGAAGCTGTAGCGGCGGCACCAATGGCCATCCCTGCTTTTCCCTGTTGCGCCAGGGGGAAGCCATCAAAGCAGGTGGCAGCACTCTGGGGCGTTCCGGGGGTATTGATGAGTATGGCCGGAATGGAGCCGCCAAAGGCGATAGAGGACATAGCGCCCACAAGAAGCACGATGGCCAAATTGGTATCCATGCCGTAGGTAATCGGCAGCAGAAGCGCCAAAACTTGCGGTCCTCCAAGCCCCGGAAGGATACCAAACAAAAGGCCCAGGAGGGTACCGAGCACCAGATAGAGCGGGGCAGGCCAGGCGAGCAAAACCATTAAAGCGGGCAGAGCAGCTTCGTACATTTCGTATTAACCCTATTCTCCAAGGAGCTGACCGCGGAATCTTCTGCGCTGGACGATGTCTGAGATCGGCCGATGCTGTAAGAAAAGCGCCTCCTATTTGCGATGTTTGAGAATGACTTCCTTGTATTGTTCGAGCAACTTGATGGCCGCTTCAACCATATCATCCAGTTCTTGCTGTTTCATTGGCAGAGGCGATGCATTGGCGGCAATCTGCTTTTTCTGAAACTCCGGGTCGTTGGTCGCCTTCCAGAATGCATCCTGCCAGGTTCTCCTTATGTCATCAGGGAGCCCGGGCGGAGCCGCGACGGGCCGGAGCATCTTGACGACATTTACCAGGTCAGGATAGCCCAGTTCGGCAATCGTGGGCACGTTCGGGATCTGATCTATGCGTTTTTTTGAATAAACCCAGACAGGGATAAGATCCTTGGAATCTACGATGCTCTTTTTGAGCGTCGAAAACGGATATTGCACCCAATCTACATCACCCCTTATGCCGGCCAGAATAGCCTCGGTACTCCCGGAATGGGGGATATACTTCATTTTTATGCCCATGCGTTCAGCGGCAAGCACCGTTCCCAGACCGGCTGTAGATGCCAGTCCAACGGTACCGGAGGTCACCATGGGCGCATTTTTAAGTTCTTCAAGCGTTTTGTACTTGGATTTGAGAGAGAGGGCGGTTACATAAGTCACATCGTCTATGTTTCCCAGCCAGGTCGCTTTCCTCAGATCGTATTTTGCCTCGCCGAGAACCTGGGGAAGGGCATTGGCCGGCATGTTGAGGATGCCGATCGTATGACCATCCGGTTTGGCCCGGTACATTTTGTTGATACCGATCTTCCACTCCCCGCCCGGCGCATTTTTGATAATAATATTGGGATTTCCGGGTAAATACTTACGGAGGTAAGGGATAAGCATTCGAGAAAAGGTGTCAAAGCCGCCCCCCGGGCTGGTGGGTATTACATAAGTAATTGTTTTTGATGGAAATGTCGATTGTGCCGTTGCCTCACTCATCGTTAAAATCCATATTGACGCAATAATCGCAAGGCTCAGACACATGAACTTTAACCATTTTTTACCAGTTATAATCGCCATTGATCCTCTCCTTTATCTGGTTTTGGCTCTTAATTTCAGGGTTTTAATAATTGTTTCCCTATTTGGAAAATAACACGAAAGTGTGAGCAATGGGATTGTAATCACCGTCGGTTACCGCGATCTTGTAGGATTTTCCTTCCAGTACCATTTTTCTGGCGATAAACCGGCCACACTTCCAGGTGGTGCTCCAATTACCCGACTGATCCGCTTTTGGCGCGGGATCCAGGGCATAGCCAATATCAGATTCAATGCCGTCTTTGGCGGTAAAAAGGAGGTTCACCTCCTGCCCTGGTTGAAAACCCTGTCCTTTGATGGTTGTCTCGGCTTTTTTGTCCATCTTGACAGGACTGACTACCTCCACTTTGGGCCCTTCAGCTCTACTCTCAATTATATTGAGCTGGGCGCATACCAAGAGCGCCAGGGAAGCCGTTAGCCATATGGTCAAAATGCGTTTCATAGCGACCTCCTATTCTTTAAAACTCGGTTAATTGATTCATCTGAATTGAGAAAGCAGTTGTCAAGATTAAAAATACTACGGGATTGAAAATGGTATATTCAATATGAGCTTTGAGTTGATCGAATGCCGGAACTCGCAAAGAACACTCAAATAAGGGGTAGAAGAAGGGCAGAACATTTGTGTTTTGGACTGCCTTCATCCAAAATGGTGCTTCTGGTCACGAGTGCGAATCTATCACCGCATTTCATCCGCTGTCAACAAAAAGTTGCTTTGCCTCATTGTCAGGTGAAGGCTTAACTATGACTCTCGGGCGTTTTGATAAATCCAGCAACAAAAGCAGCAGCCAGGCTTAAACCGGCAATCAAATAAAGGGCATATTGGATCCCGAACACGTCCGCTATAAATCCACCCAGGATGGGTGCGACGGATGAGATGGCCTGATTCCATGTAAAAACATAGCTAACTGTCGTGGCCCCGATTTCAGCAGGGGTAACATCCAGCGCAAAGGCAAAAATGATCGGTCGGAGAGAGTAATGAAAGAAGCCGAGAAAAGCCATGCAAGCCATCAGCGGTATTCCCGCCGGTGCCCGGGTAAGGGCAATGATGGACAGACCGCTGAGCATTAAGCTTATCCAGAGTATGGTTCGCCTGCCAATTTGATCGGACAGCCAGCCCATAGCGGGTTCCGGTATCGTGGACGAAAACGTGAGAATGGAAAGATAAAACCCGATCCATACCGGATTGAGTCCGATTTGATCGGCCAGATAAAGAGGGAAAAAGGTTTCGATCCCCCTTTGCCCCAGAGTTCGTAACACGGAGACCATCGTAATAAGAAGAAGCGCTCTGTTCCGCAGAAGTTTGTTGCGTATCATTTCCCACAGGACGGCACGGCCTTTCCTAACAGAATCAAAGTTTCCCAGCCTGGGCAGAGCGAAAAGTAACATTAAAGCAACCACGGCAGAGAGGACCATGTGAGATTTTAGCGCCGTGCGCCATCCAAGATGTGTAATCAGCAATCCAACAACGACGGGTGCCAGGGACTGTCCTATGTTTGCCGTCGCTCCATGGATGCCCAGTGCGAAGCCCCTCCTTTCGGAATAGACTTCTGAAAGGATACCCATCGAAGGGGCGTGCCAAAGATTGTTGAAAAGTGTGGACAAAGGGAAGAGGACGAGCAGGAGGGGGTAAGCATGGGCGAAACCGACGCCAAGCCAGCATATCCCCAGGCCGGTTGCACTGATGATCAATATCAGCTGGCGTTTTCCGATGAGGTCAACGACAATGCCGGAGGTGCTGTTGCCCAAGGCGCCGGCCAGTGACCTGAGCGAAATCATGAATCCCACTTCGGTAAAACTCAGCATGAAGTCTTTTTTGATGAACGGCAATACAAGCATGAATACGCCAATATACCAGTGGCTTGCCATATGACCAAAGGACAACAAGGCCAATGTTTTTACTCTATTCAGATGCCGACCGGATTTACTCATACGCAACTTTCTTGTAATGTTCCCATGCGCGGCGAATATGGGAAGGTTCCAGAAGCTGATGCCCTCTTTGCTGGACTTCTTCTTCGTTAAAATAGAAGGGCTGTCCGAGCTGGCGGGCTTTAAACTGGAGCATCGCCGATTCTTCCAGATAGATCGCCCGGATCGTTGCCTCGATGATGTCCTTTCCAAGAACGGCTGTACCATTACCCCGTAGGAGGGCCGCGGTTCCCCGGGACCCGATAAATTCCGCAAGTTTCAAGCCGATTTTTTCGTTTTCAATAAGATGAGAGTCCTGAAAAACAGGAACCTCCCCCAGGAGAATGGCACCAAAGTCATGAACCGGCTTAACCCCTTCTCCCAGAATACCAAAGACGGATGTGGTAAAGGAATGCGTGCGGGCGATGCCGCCCGCATCGGGTCGCTGGCGATAGATACAGGTGTGTATCCAGGTTTCAAGGGGCTCAACGTTTTTCCCGTTAACCCGATGGCCCCTCATGTTAACCGTCACTAAATCCTCGGGTCCGTCAACCGCATCCATACTGGCCTTCGGTGTGATGACAAAGAGATCCTTTTCAGGTAGACGGGCGCTTACATGCCCAAAAGCTTCGCATATTCCTCTATTAATGAGGATTCGGGCAGCATGAATGACATTGTTTTTGATACGGTCAACGTTTGATTTAACAGCCATAGCACACCTCCGATCCAGTATTAAAATCTGATTTTTTGTAAGGGCGGCAATAACAGAAAATCCAATTTAAATCACGTTTTTAACGTCAAAATTAAGGTGGCGGAGACGACGAGGGCAGCGCCTAATACAATGTTCCAGGTTTTTTTCTATTTGCCCTCCGGATTTCTCTAAACTAACGATAACCGTACCGGCCGTCATCAGCAAAAGTCCCAGGAATAGAGGCAGTAAATAAAAACCGAAGCAAAACAAAACAAAAGACTGATGAGAACCGCGGAAGAGGTGGACGCATAGCGAAGACCCAATCGGGTGATGACGTTAGCGAGGGCATACAGGAATGCTGAAGCGATCGCGTAAAAAGCTGACATTTCCTTAATAACGCCAGGGTTCCGGATTAAGCCCGGGGCGGCCGGGATATTTGGATGCAATCTCATGAACCTTGGGATGATCCAGTGCGGTTAGATATCCGCGATCGTGGACGACCGTGTCACCGACGCGAAATGTTGCCGTCCGAATGTCTCCGGTACAATGCATCCAGTATGGATAATCGGCCGTGGCCGGAGGGGCGCCGATATGAACATGAATATTGGAAGTGTGCCCGTGCTCGATTAAGCGGCGATAAAGTGTGTTCGGGCATTGATGCGGTCCGATAAATGCCTGGGGGTGGACACCGAAATGCAGGCACTTAAAATCAAATACACCTTCACCCACACGGTCAACCATTGCGGTCAAGAACTGATTCAATGCATCCGCCTCAGCGCCACCTTCAATTTTTACAATCCGGCCGTCTTCAATGCTTAATCGAACCGGCTTTTTAAAGTATGGCGAAATGCCGATATACCGGGACCACCAGCTCAGCATGCTATCGAAAATAAAAGTGCCGGACGTGTTTGATAGATAGATCGGAGGGACCACCCACTCGGGCCAGGGCCGGTAGGCACCTGCCTCTTCCCGTCGTATGGTATAGAAGCGAAACCATGGATGATTGGGATTGTATGCCGGCTCGATCTGCCCCTCCAGGTGGGTTCCATTATCATCCGTTAACTGCCAGGGTACGCCCTCTTGGAAAGGAACGGCAGCCTGATAGCGGATTTCACTTACCAATTCATGTGGCGTTTGGGCCCAGGTGGTGCAAAGCAGTGGTGCTGTCGTCGCCATATTGCGGACCATGATAATTTTGTTTTCCCAGAGGAATTGCTTCAATTCGACCATTTCTTCAAACACGAGATCATAGGAGTGGTTGATGAAAATGTCGCATGCTGTAATGGCCGCCTTTACGACCGGCGGTATTCTCCAGGAATGGGGTTTTGACGGTTCATCTATCCAGAGAACCGAAGCATTTGCGCCGCGCTGCTGAATCGCATTTTGAATCCAAGATATGGCCGTTTCGTCAACAAGATTGTCGCCTCCGTAAAGCCCGTCGATTTGGGCCAGGATCAGAACCTCCTGGCCTTCCTGGATTTTGGCACAATGGTCGAGCAAATCGCTTATCGCCACCGCGGCTCCGCTGGTAATAGGACTGATAGTCGACATAAACGCCACCCCTATTTTTCCGGATAAGTTAAAATTTGAGGTTAACAATGGCCTTTTAGCAGGCTTTGCCAGCTAAAAGGCCATTGTTACATGATAGAGACAAATTGAGGTCAGAAGTCCTGGCTACGCATTTCTTTTTCTTGCCTGTTCTATCAGTTCAACCAGACTGGTGATTTTCGGTTTAGGCTTGGCGGCCATCAACCGGTTGAACTGAGCTTCAGACAATTTTTCCTTTAAATACTGCACAACATCAAAGTATTCCCACCAGCAGTCCAGGATTTTAAAGCAGGGATGTTTGTCATCGCCGCAGACCTCGCAATATTCAAAGGGTACGGGCCCCCCCAATCTGGGGCATCTGCGTACAAGCTCCCTTTTGGTTTTTCTCATAATTTTTATGACCAAGCCTTAATGTCAGCGACTTTTGAGAATTTCCGGCTTGGGATGCTGCTCGAAGACTTTCTCGGCTTCCTCGATTTCTTTGGCCGGATATTCATAGTCGGTAAGATTGCCTGCCAGATATTGCTCATAGGCTCCCAGGTCGATTAATCCGTGGCCGCTGAAGTTGAAGAGAATAACCTTTTCTTTGCCTTCTTCCTTGCATTTGCGGGCCACATCGACCACACATGCCAGGGCATGGTTGGTTTCCGGAGCGGAGATGAAACCTTCAGATCGGGCAACGATCATACCGGCCTCATAGGTGTCCATTTGTCCATAGGCTTTTGGTTCCAGGATACCTTCAACAACCAGTTGGCTTACCTGAGGGGCCATGCCGTGATAGCGCAGCCCGCCGGCATGCATCGGCGGGGGCACGAACGTGTGTCCCAGACTGTGCATGGGAAGCAGCGGTGTCATTTTTATGGTATCGCCGTGGTCATAAACAAAAGGCGCCTTTGTCATTGTCGGGCAGGCCGTCGGTTCGACCGGATGGATGTCGATCTCCTTGCCGTTAAATTTGTCATAGACATATGGAAAGGCCAATCCGGCAAAATTACTGCCACCCCCGGCGCATCCAATGACGACATCAGGATACTCGCCGATTTTTTCCATCTGCTTTTTGGCTTCCAGGCCAATGACGGTCTGGTGCAACAGTACATGATTGAGAACGCTGCCCAGGGAATAGCGGGTTTGCCCGGACGCATCGGTCACTGCCGCTTCAATTGCTTCACTGATCGCAATGCCGAGGCTGCCGGGAGTGTCCGGATCCTGTTCGAGGATTTGTTGTCCGGCCTTGGTCTCGGTACTGGGGCTTGCGATGCAGTTGGCGCCCCAGGTGGCCATCATGGTCTTGCGGTAGGGTTTTTGATCAAAACTGATTCTGACCATGAACACCTTGCATTCAATCCCATATTGGGAACAGGCAAAGGCCAGGGCACTGCCCCACTGGCCTGCGCCGGTTTCAGTGGTTAACTTTTTGATGCCGAATTCTTTGTTGTAATAGGCCTGGGCCACAGCCGTATTGGGCTTGTGACTTCCGGGGGGGCTGACCCCTTCGTATTTATAATAGATCCTGGCCGGCGTATCGAGCGCTTTTTCCAGCGCATACGCTCTTACCAGTGGACTGGGGCGCCAGATATTTAAAACTTCAAGAACGCCTTCCGGAATATCGATCCATCTTTCCGCACTGACTTCCTGCTCGATAAGATTCATCGGGAAAACCGGAGCCAGCATATCAGGCGTTACCGGGCCTTCCGGTCCCATGGGCGGGTTCATCTTGATATCAGCGTTAATATTATACCATTGGCGTGGGATTTCATCTTCAGTTAGAAGTATCTTTTTTTTCTCCATAACTCCTCCTTGATAAATGATTGGCGGTCTTTGGTTAATACAATTTAGGAGATTAAGAATCTTAAATTGTAAGGAAAATAACGCGCATTGATTCCTGAAATGGGTTCATTTGCTGGCTTGACTTCATTTCGTATACGGTATACAGGTCTTAGTCAAGCAATAATTCACTCGCATATGCTCACGTGCCTGTGATCGTGCTTATACGCTAATCCATTAAATTCCAAGGGGAACAACATGACCAATCGAATTTTCAATTTTTCGGCCGGACCCTGTACCCTGCCGCTTTCGGCCCTGGAAAAAGCACAGGCCGAATTTGTCGATTACCAGGGAGCAGGGATGTCTCTAATCGAAATGAGTCACCGGGGCAAGCATTACGATAAGGTCCACTACGAAGCCATGGCCAATATCCGTGAGGTGCTGAATGTTCCGGAGAGCCACGATATTCTCTTTGTCCAGGGCGGCGCCACCATGCAGTTTGCAATGGTACCACTGAACCTCATGGCTGACGGTAAAACCGCCGAATTTATCAATACGGGAATCTGGGTAAAAAAAGCAATCGCCGATGCCGAAAAGGTAGGGCCGACACGTATTATCTGGACCGGCGAGACCGAAAACTTTACGCGCATTCCGGCAGGTGAGGAGTATACAGTGGGAGACGATGCCGCTTATGTCCACATTTGCGGCAACGAGACCATCGGCGGGATCGAGTATCATGAGTTTCCGGATACGGGTGCGGTGCCCCTGGTTGCAGACATGTCCTCGCATATCATGTCAAGACCTGTCGAATGGGATAAACTCCAGCTTGTCTTTGCCGGTGCCCAGAAGAATCTGGGTCCCGCCGGCCTTGCACTTGTTGTATTACACAAAGATCTACTGGAGCGCTGCAAGGACGGCCTGCCGGCCTATCTGTCTTATAAAACGCATGCCGGCACCGAATCACGCTACAACACCCCCCCTGTTTTTTCGATTTACATGATGAAGCTCACGCTGGACTGGGTAAAATCCGCGGGCGGGCTGGCCGAAATGGAAAAACGCGCGATTGCGCGTTCCGGTGTGCTTTACGACGCCATCGACAGTTTAGACGGCTGGTACAGCTGTCCGGTGGAAAAGAAATCACGCTCCCGGATGAATGTCTGCTTCCGCCTGCCGACCGAGGAACTGGAGGCCAGGTTTATCAATGAGGCCCTCGAGAACAATTTTTCAGGGTTGAAGGGGCATCGCTCTGTTGGCGGCTGCCGGGCTTCGATGTACAATGCCATGCCACTTGAAGGTGCCGAAAGGCTGGCGGCGTTTATGGTGAAATTCAAAAAGAATAATGATTGAACGGAGAATTTTCATTAGCCACGGACCCACACGGGCACACATAAACAGGCTAATTCCTTTCAATAACCTGTCATTGATAAGCCTGTCGCCCTTCGGATAAAAGCAGAGTATTAAATCGTTTTAATAAAATGAAGTTTACGATGAAACGCAAAGGATGGGATACGAGCACATAACGATTCTAATCGCAAAGCGATTGACTGATTTTGGCCGAGCAAGTCGCTCGGCCAAAAAGTCTGTGTGAGTCTGTGTGGGTCCGTGGCTAATGAATATCCGGCAAGATGTCTTGCGATAGCCCCAGACCGTCGACGATAATGAAACGGTAGATCTCGAAAACCCGGTCCTTAATATCTTCTTTGGAATCGGGCGGGGTCTGGGCGATCATAATACCGCTCTTGAGGATGCAGGCCTGAATGTCGCTGGACGGATTGAAAGTGGTGCCGAGCTGTCCGGCTGATTTTATCCGAAAACCGTGTTTCTTTAAGAGCCGGCCAAGTTTATCCAGGTTGATTGTTATCCTGTTTTTGGGAGAAAGAACAAAATTCCGGCGCCCGTCCCGGGCACAGGTTTCTTCAAATAGACGGTCTGTTATTTCCTCCGGCAAACCATCCGGCTGTGAGCCGCATACCTTGCAGCTATCCACGGCTTGCATTTCTAACATGTTGAATTCGAATGCTCTCAGATCGATATAGAGCAATTTGTTAGAGAGCTGCGGCTCCTGACCAATGATTAATCTCACGGCTTCTGAGACCTGAATAGAGGAAACCAGACCTATCACAGACGGATGAACACCGACCACCCCGCAGACCGGCAGGTCTTCATCCTTTAACCCGGGCATGAAACATTCCAGGCAAAACGTCCGGCCGGGCACTAATGTTGAAACATTGCCGAATGCCTCGATGGCCGCTCCAAATACATACGGAATCTTAAGTTTGTTACAGGCGCGGTTTACCAGATAACGGGGTTCCGGTCGATCCAGTCCGTCGATGACGACATCCATACCGGCGAGTAAATCCTCAGCGTTGTATGTGTTGAGAGATTCAGGAATCGGATCCAGCTTTACATCGGGGTTGAGCTTGGTTAACTTCTGGCGGGCAATCTCAACTTTTGGCCGATGCAATCCGTGTCATAGAGATGCTGTCGGTGAAGATCGGAACGGGAAACAATATCCCGATCAACGATGCGCAGGAACCCAATGCCCATTCCGACAAGTTTTGTGGCAACCGGGGAGCCGAGGCCGCCCACGCCAACCAGGCACGCCCTGGCATTGCGGAGTTTGAGTTGTCCGTCATAGCCGATATCGGCAAGCACAATCTGCCTCGAATAGGTTTCCATCTCTTGGTCGGTCAGTTCTTTGGTCATATTCATCTCACATTTTCCCTCTTTAATATTAAATATGACAGAATTCCTTAACTTTAGGCATTTTAGGCACCGCTAGCTTTAGAGCAACTTCGGGAATTTTTTCTCTGTCCTCGAAAGATAGCTTAATCTATGGCTACAGCGCCATATCTTCAATGCGTGCAGACAGATCCATAAAATCTATCTGCATCTCTTTTTTCAAATCTCTTTTTTCATCCCCGGTATCGGAAATTCCGAAACGCATATTGATATTAACATTCTTTTTCAGACAATATTTTTCGAGGGAAGCCTTGGTCATGCTCCCAACTAGAAATGCATCGACCGTTGTTCCCCATTCGAAGTGGGGGCCATCACCACCGCTGTCTCCCATTAGGATGATGTTGTCGGTCGGAATATTAAAAAAACGGACGGCTGCTTCGGTGTTTTTGCCTTTATCTTTAATCTCAGAAAGATCAAAGATAACATCGGGATCAGTGGATCGCTGCGGATAACGAATCATGGAGTGGGCTGAAAGTGCGGGAATCCGTGGCAGTAGCCTTTTAGCGAAAATCCGTTGAAAATAACCTGTCATGCCCGTGGTGTTGATCATAAAAAGAATGTCTTTACTTAAACACCATTCGATCAATTGCGGCACACCATTATATGTCGAGAAGGAATTATCCAGGTACGCATCCATCTGTTCGATTGTAATGGGGGCAGGTAGCAGGGTTTGAATTTTATGAGCGGCTTTTCCTAAAGAAATTATATTGCCCGTGTATTGCTTGAAAATCTTTTCCAATTCAGTGCTCAATTGCGGGTAATTAAATGAAATGCAATCAAAGGGGCTGCAAGGCGCCAGGCATTCACTCCAGTCCGATGAAACGATGGCTTTATACATGTTATTTTTGGCCTGCATTTTAATGATTTTGTTAGTGCTTTATGAAATTAAACACAAGATCCAATTCTGCGCTTGATTTTTGACGTTAACTGCGAAAAACATAACTTTAGCTTAAATCGCAAATTTAAGAAAGGGTATAAATCTTGGTCAAAAAAGAAGATTGCATGAAATCGGCTGCAAGCTATTTTGATTTCCTGGCCGAACGTTTTCCGGTGATGTGTGCCAGCGACGAATTCGACTTTCTCCCCCGGGCCGAGAATGCCAGCAGGCACTATGACAAACTGGATCAACTGGGGGCAAATGCGATTGAAGAAACCATAGACCGGTTAAAACAATTTCAAAAAGGCTTTACGCGCACTGATGGCGAAAGCGCGGATCTTGATCATCTCATCGATCTTGATCTATTGCGGGCCAACGTTTCCGGTATATTAATCGAGCTGGATACCAAACGATTCTGGCAGTACAATCCGCTGCTGTATCTAAAAATTGCATTTATCGGTCTGGACCATGCTTTGATAAAACCCGCCGCAGATTCCAGAGAAGTCCGCCACAGGGTCCTTGCGCGTCTGGGCGCAATTCCTGAAATTCTGGGGCAGGGGATGGACAACATCCGCGCGGTGCCGGAAACCTATTATCAGGCGTCACTGATGATGGCGGCAGACTGCAAAGAATATCTGCTTGAAATCGGCAAGGAGGTATCAAAAACCTTTTTAAAAAATCAGGAAGGGCTGTTTGACAAAATCCTTAAAGCTGCGTTGGCCGCTCTCGGGGCTCTGGTGCAGTTTTTAAAATCCAAATCCTCCGAGCCCGACCGGCTATTCGCGGTTTCCACGCTCGAGGCCTCACTGAAACACCACTTTTTATCAAAACGAACCCCGGATGAGATATTTGCCATCGCCAGGGATGAATGGAGAGAGATTTTAGGGCAACTCGAAAAGCGCCAATCACAAATAGCGCCGAATAAAACCTGGGATGAGCTGTATCATGCCTACCAACCCTCTCAGGGAAAAGAAACCGAAATCATCGCCCTTTACAAACAGGAGATCGAAAATCTGCTGACATTCTTCAGCCGCAACGGTTTCAATCAAAAATTCCTGAGCGCACCCTTAAAGATCGATTACACGCCGACCTATCTGAAATCCGTTCGCAGTTCCGCTTCATTTGCGGCTGCCTTTAGCGGCGATCCACGGGAAGAGAGTTATTTTTACATCTCCAGCCATTTCCCGCAACACAACAGCAAAGAAGCCGACAGTCACCTTCAGAAGCGTCTAAATCGTGAATATAAAATGCTGACCGCCCATGAAACCATTCCCGGGCATCATTATCTGGATTCGACTCGAAGAAGCCTTGAGAATCCGGTTCGCCGACAGATCGAATCCCCCCTTTTTTATGAAGGCTGGGCTTCCTATGCCGAATCCATGTTAATCGAATATGGTTATCTGGATGATCCGCTTGAATTACTCGTGACCTTAAAACGAAATCTCTGGCGTTCGGCACGGTGTCAAATCGATGTCGGCCTGACCCTCGGCAAACTTACCCAAAACGATGCGGTTGATCTATTGAAAATATGCGGATTTGCACCCCAGGAAGCATCCAGACAGCTGGATCGTTTTCGTCTGAACCCGGGGTATCAGTTATGTTATTGCTATGGAAGCTACGAATTTAAACAGCTGAAAAAGAAATTCAGCCACCTTTTAGAAGCAAAAGATTTCCACCATTTTCTGCTGGAGGGCGGAGAACTTCCGTTTCATCTGATTGCCAGGCGTTTTGAAAAACTTGCCCGCCAGGATTAGGAATTGAAAGATTTTGATGGAGGGATACCCGCAAATGTGGGCAGCGGGGGCGGAGTGCAGCCGCTGGCGATTCTGGACTCTGACCTGAATGTCAGAGTGGCGGTCAGTTGAATTAATGATGTTATAGTGAGCATCGATTATGCTAATATTCTTAAATTTTGTCCCAATTTGACACCCTTTTAAGTTCATTGTAAGCTGTTTAGAAATTGAAGTAATTTCGTTGTCTTTTCAAGTGATTAATTTCAATAAGGAAAAGAATTTGTGGATGCGGACCTGATCTGGATTCTAATAATCTGTGGGCTTTTCTTAATAATCATTTCCCTGTTGTGCTTTTTCATATTTTCCGAGCTCAAGAGAATAAGGCAGGAAATGGTTAAAATCGAATTTTCGATCAATCAGATGAAATCCAGCCTGGCCCATCAGACATCGAAACTTGTAACGATGAACAAACATCTGGCCATTATCGGTTCAAAGGCAGCCCCGGAAAGATACAAGAATAGAACCACCGAAAAGTGAGATAAGCTGAAAAAAGCATGCGTTTTACCAATAGCAGGGTCAAATTGGCCCTGCTTTTTCTATTTGCTTTTTATAAAGATAAATTACGAGTATCTGAAAACATGAAGGTGCAAGATACTTGGTTTTTATTACTAATATCTGTAATTCAGGCTCAGTTGCGATTGGAGACATCAAAGATTTTAGCAATGCAAAAATGGTTGTGATATTTATGGATAGATGAAGTCCAAACTAATTTTGCAAGACCACCAGATAAAGTGGTATGCGATTTTTAAACCAATCCGCAAAAATATGTTTGACCCCGTCTAATTAAATGATATATATCATAATAATTAATCGATGCTTCTCCGCATACGGATCGAATGCACTTTTTTCAAGTGGAACCGATTCAAGTCCTAAAGCACATTTCTTGAGCTATAAATTTTCCTGATCAGCCCTTTTTATTAATAGCCAAAAATAATGGGGCAACCCATGATTGAAGAGCGAACCAAACGCAAACTCAGCGCAATCCTTAGTGCGGATGTCAAAGGGTATAGCCGCCTCATGCAAGATGATGAGTCCTCAACCGTCCAAACTATTAAGACCTATCGAGAAGTCATGACGACGTTTATCCGGCAATACCGTGGCCGGGTTGTTGATTCCCAGGGTGACAATATTCTGGCCGAATTCGCTAGTGTTGTAGATGCGGTAGAATGTGCTGAAAAAATCCAAGAAGCGCTTAAAATTCGGAACGATGAATTACCCGAAAACCGCAAAATGGAATTTCGAATTGGGATAAATCTTGGAGATGTTATCGTTGACGGGGACAAGATTTACGGAGAAGGACTCAATATCGCGGCTCGTTTGGAAGGCCTTGCTGAAGGCGGAGGCATCTGTATCTCGGGAACTGTCTATGAACATATTAAAAATAAACTTTCTTTAGATTGTAATTATCTGGGAGAACAATGCGTTAAAAATATACGGGAGCCGGTGCGCGTATATCAAATAAAGATGAATGTCAAAACCGTTTTTCCCGGGCGAAACAGAGAAGTCAAATTGCCTGATAAACCCTCTATCGCAGTATTGCCTTTCATAAATATGAGTGCTGATAAAGAACAGGAGTACTTCTGCGACGGTATCTCGGAGGATATCCTTAACGACCTGACACGTTTAGAAGATTTACATGTTGTTGCCAGAACTTCAAGTTTCGCATTCAAGGGTAAAAATCAAGATATTCGTGAAATCGGTATGAAATTAGAAGCCGATACCATCGTCGAAGGAAGTGTCAGGAAAGCCGGAAATCGTTTGCGGATCACAGCCCAACTAATAAATGTAGCCGACGGCTATCACCTCTGGTCAGAGCGTTATGATCGAGAATTGGATGACGTGTTTGCTATTCAGGAAGAAATCGCAAAGAACATAGTTCGGGCTTTAAAGATAAAACTAAGCAAGAGAGAAAAACGCGCTCTGGGAAAAGTAAAAACTCAGGACGTTCAGGCGTATGATTTCTACCTGAGGGGCCGTGAGTTCTTTCACCAGGGGACGCGCAAGACCATCAAGTACGCATCCGAAATGTTCACCCGAGCCATCAAGAAAGACCAGGATTATGCGCTCGCCTATGCCGGACTAGCGGATTGCCACTCTTTCCTCCGTCAGTTCGAAAAGAAACAAGAAAACATCGAACGGTCTTTGGCGGCCAGTAAACGGGCGATCGAACTCGATCCGGAACTTGCCGAAGCACACGCCGCGCGGGGGCTCGCCGTATCTCTCAGCATGCAGTACGACGAAGCCGAAAAGGAATTTGAAAGGGCTATCAAGCTCAATCCCAAACTGTACGAAGCGTATTATTTCTATGCACGAACCTGCAGACTGCAGGGCAAGATAGAAAAGGCGGCATTATTGTTTGAAAAGGCGGGTGAAGTGCGACCGGAAGACTACCAGGCCACTGTCTTTCTTGCTTCAGCGTACAAGCAACTGAACCTTCCCTCGGAGGCCGGAACCACAACGCACCGGGCTATTGATCTTGTCGAGAAGCATCTCCGGCTCAACCCGGACGATACGCGTGCCCTGAGTCTGGGTGGCACCATACTCATTCGTCTCGGTGAGATGGAGAAAGCAATCAACTGGGGCAAACGCGCCCAAGCGATTGACCCTGACGAACCCGTGGTGCAATACAACATGGCTTGTATTTACTCGCTCGCGGGCAAGATCGAACAGGCGCTTGACTGTTTTGAGAAAGCAATCCAGATAGGTTATGCTTCGCCGGAATGGGCTGAAAATGATATAGATCTTGATCCGATTCGCGATCAGCCTCGATTTCAAAAAGCTTTAAAGAAGCTCAATTAGGTCGATCTGATTATGATGCAAGGTTTCAAAAGCATTTATTCGACTACAAATCCTCAGAAAATTGCCAAGCTGTTTTGCTTCATCCGAAGCATCATTGAATTTCATGGGTATACCTCCAATCCCAACGATCTGGACTTATCTTGGCGCGAGTGACTTAGGTGAATGAAGCTAGAAATTGGAGGAACTGAAAATTTGCTTGATGTGCTGATGCAATATGAAATTTTGGGATTTTGTAGATTAGGTTTAAATCGAAGGAAATTTTGTCGAACCAAAACTAGTATACTTGACATAAAGCCAAATTACCCCAAATCTAGATATATAGATGGTATCACCATTCTGGTAGAATTACAGTATCATCAAAACCGGCCGCCAAGTCAAGGAGGTCGTAACTTTAATTTTTGGATAATTATTTGAGTCCACCCGAACTTTAGCTGGACTATGAATTTTTTTGTCGTTATCACCGTAACGGACCATAACAGATCGTCTTACAAAAACCTTTGTGATATCCATTTGAAACATGTACTTTTAACAGGGTTGAATTGAGGCGAACTCCAGCTCTAAAATCGCACCAAATTATGTTCCGTTCATTAGATATCGCAACTGTACCTAAATTTGGTGTCAATGTATCTGACTTTTTTAATCCAAAATTTAACAACAACATCTTGTGTCCGTTCCGTTTTTCTTTTTGAGGGTTACCCGCTGAATTCAGGATCTTTTCTGTGATATTAGTGATCTAAGGTTGTTCTATTGCGTTGAATTTTCAATTTTTGCGATTTAATTATTACTTTTTCTTTTTAGGGAAAAAACATGAAAAAATATTTTGATCAGCTGAAACTTTAAATGGAGTCTTAAAATATGAAACCAGTCTATTTTTTAAGTTTCTTGCTGCCAGTCGCATTATTTATCGGGTGTACATCTAAAAATATTACAGATCATCCAACAGAATCCAGTTTTGCATTCGAATTTAAGGTTGAAAACTACAATCAATATTATGAGGTGGATCCAGAAGGCAGATTATTTAAATCCAGCCAAGAGATATCAATAACTAATGTGTCTGATAAACACCTCGGCCGAATAAATTTCAGCCTGCATCCAAAACTTATTATCGATCATATAACAATCAGGAATCTTGACGGTAAAGAGACATCTATAAAACAATGGGATAAAATTGGCGTGAGGAAAACATCACGAATTTGGGCCGATACATCACTTAATGAATTTCCAGTTTATCAAATCCAGACATCGGAAAGTTTTGCGCCGCACCAACAGCTGGTTTTTGAAATCGATTATCATTTAGATGTTGACTTCATCAGGGATTATCCCGAAGAGATGTATGAGCTTACTTTCAGTCCCAAAGCGAGTTATGCAGTTGGGCCATTTACTGGGCACAATCCATATTTTGGTAGAAATCTTATCGCACCTTTTACTATTACGATAAAGCACCCAAAAGAGCTTTATACATGCGCTCCGGGAAATTTGATAACGTCGAAACAAGAGAATCAATTCGTCATAGATATTTACGAATGTAAATATCCAAATATTCCCACTTTTTCCTGCGTCAAATACAAAAGAATATCAAGGCAATCAGACATATTTCGACTCGAATATTACCTTTACCCTGATCAACAAGTTACCGAAGGGATGATTGATACTACTTTCCGTGTAATTGATCTATATTCAAAAACCTTTGGTGATAATGGAACCAGAGAATACAGGTTTGGCACAGTCGGAAAGGCTAAATCTTGGAACTTAGGGGGAGAGAACAAGGGCAATGCCATTTTTCTAACTGATTTTGCTACAAGAGTCTACACCAACTGGCTTCTGAATTGGTCTGCAAGCCTTTTCACAGGAGGATTATCAGGAAAAGATATTAATTTCCTATTTTTTAGCCATGAATTATATCATAACTGGAATCTTTTCTACGTTAACTGGTCAGGAAAACTATATGAATGGTTCGGTGAAGGTGGCGCTAATTTTATAACAGCATGGGCAGCTGAACGAGTCATAGGTATAGAGGTTGGTGCACAAATTCGAAAGGCTTTCATAAAAAGCTTTATCGAAAATAAAGGATATGAAGCAAGTCAACCGTTAGAGAGCGTCAGAAAAACTGTTAACGCGGAACGGGCTTTGATGTATAAATATGGCGCTATCGTTTGGGAGCAACTTCGTCGTAGAATTGGAGATGAGGCTTTTTTTGCCGGTTTAAGAAAATTCTATCGACAAAAAGGGTTCAAGCAGGCAACTTATGAGGATCTTTTGGCAAGTTTTCAAGCAAGAGCCGATATTGATGTAGAAAAATTTCTTAGCCAATGGACCACAGAGAATGTAAAGATAAAACTAAATATCGGCGACGTTAGTATTCAAAAGATGAAAACTGGATTTCGCACAACTGTTGAAATTGAGGTAGATTCAGAAAAGGATTATGATATTGTAACTGCCATTGGATATAAGACATCAAAGAAAGAAAATCTTACTATCCTGCCGATAAATATTACACAAAATGGAAAATCTGTTCATATTTAATTTAGGCAACTGTAAATGGGAAGGATAAATGAAAGGTCATTTTGGAATTCTGAGACAGCAATGACATATATTTTGGTTATGCCCAACATCTTGTGATATCAAGTTCCAGTTTAAAGCCTTTGATACCTCCAACTGATATGATTGCTACTTGTCAATAGATAAAAGATTATCCGCCTTCCTTCGTAGCGTATTATTTAGAAGGAAGTTATTAAGCGATATTTTCCAGCTCATAGATAGAGGCGGGATCATTGAAACGACGGTTGATCATTCTGATATTCGCGGGTTGGCTACCGCATTTCATATCTTCGTCGTGGAGCTGCCTCTGTCTAATCTCGGAAATTAGGCTGTGAGCCATAT
>WOR8_10000019_pt1 | contig 144434 bp, 107 predicted proteins | sample DeeMarSeWOR38_10_FD_19890 | JGI IMG/M metagenome (IMG submission 19890)
TCCAAAAACCTCTTTTCAACCTTAATTGCATAGGGATTAAAACGGTAAAAATCATGAAATAGCTCCGTAGAGTCGTTCATTACCACATCGGAGATTTCACTTATTTTTTTTAATCCTGCCATCATGAGCGAGAGTTTGTAAATATGCAAATCATTAAAAGTTCTCCCCAAATGATGTATCAGGCTCAGATTAAAAGCCATTAATCGGTCGTGTTCATCGGCAGTAATACTCAATACCTCCAATTTTAGCTTTTCGCTCATTAGCTGAACAAGAAATAGATATTTGTGGTAGGGAATTCTTCCTGGCTGCAAGGTGATTTTCTGCCCCTGAAGCTCAAGTTTCGCAGAGTCCGGTCCAAAGAGCGGATGGCATGATGCGAAGTAAACCTCCGTTGGCAAATGTCTGGTAAACCATTTCTGAACCGCCAGTTTTACGGAGGCACAATCTATAATTACCGAATCCGGTTTTATTCTCGAAGAATTTTCCTTGATAAAATCTTCCATGCGTCTTATGGGGATGGTGAGAAAAATAAAATCTTTGTTTAAGCACTCTTTCAGGGGTGCCCAATTACCAAAATTGCTGACATACTTTTCCCGGGAGGGATTTACATCATAAAACGATACCCGAAATTTCCGGCTCAGATGTTCTCCCCAGAATAAACCAAACCTCCCGGCACCGATAATTGAAAACTCTACTTCCATATTTTTCATTTCCCTTCTTTCCAATATATCATATCAATTTTGTTCATTAATACTTTTCCAGATTTCCTCTAGCCTATTTTCATCCAAATCCAATTCTTGTGCGATTTTCTTTAATTCGGATTGAATACGGGTCGTATATAATTGCGGCTCTGATTCTGATAAAGGGGCGGGATGTATTTTCTTCAAATTTGCTTTAAGTATGTGACGTTTTCTTATCAATAACATTAGCTGAGTGTCCACTACATCAAGTTCATTCTTGACTTTCTCCATGTTCTCATTTTTATCGGAAATGGCATTTTGAACCAGAATTAAGTCCAGAATCACCAGTGCCGCCATCGCTTCTGCCACCGGAACTACCCGCGGGCAAATACATGGGTCATGCCTTCCCTCAATGGATAGTTTTACCTCGTTTCCCTGATTGTCCACCGTTGTCTGCTCCTTTTTTATGGACGAGGGTGCTTTTACGGCTAATCGAAGTATAATGTCCTGTCCGGTTGAAATACCAGCTAGGACGCCACCGGAGTGATTGGTCTTCGGTTCGATTTCCCCTGCATCTGATAAATGAAATAGATCATTCGTCTCGCTTCCTTTTTGTTCGGAGACCCTGAAGCCATCACCAAATTCGATTCCTTTTATGGCTCCGATGGACATTAGTCCATGAGCCAGCTCTGCGTCGATTTTTTCAAATACCGGATCCCCCAATCCGGTTGGTAATCCTTTAATGTGTAATTCTACAATTCCGCCAATTGAATCGCCCTCTCTGACAATCTCATCAACGTAGGCTGTCATTCGGGGCGCCGCTTGTGGATCACAGCATCGAACCGGATTTTTTTCAATAAAATCGTAATCCACCAATTGTGCTTCAATGGGTCCTATTTTTCTGGTGAACGCCTTAAATTCTATTCCCTGTGATTTTAAGATTTGCTTTGCCAGCGCACCTGCTGCCACTCGTGTGGCTGTTTCGCGACCGGAAGCTCTTCCACCACCACGGAAATCAAATATCCCGTATTTCTTCAAATAAGTATACGCTGCGTGACCGGGTCGAAAAATATTTTGAAGCTTCGAATAGTCTTTGCTGCGGGGATCTTCATTTTTTATAAGAATGCATATTGGCGTTCCGGTTGTTTTACCTTTGAAAATGCCGGATACGATCATTGCCTTATCTTTTTCATCCCGGGGAGTGGTCAGCTTACTTTGCCCGGGACGCCGTCGATTCATCTCTCGCTGAATTTCCTTTTCATCTATATCGATGCCCGGCTTGATCCCATCAATCACCACGCCAATGTAAGATCCATGGCTTTCGCCGAAAGTCATTATAGAATAAAAAGAGCCGAATTTATTTCCGGCCATTGGCTAATTCTCCTAACTTTCATTTATTGCGTTAAATATATTCAAATGGCTAAAACCGAGTGCTGATATTACGAGTTTATTCCGTTTAAAGAGTAATTTTGCCAGTAATTGAAATCCTTCCAAAAATTTGGGTAAGATTTACTGACGCATTCCGGATTGTCGATGATAATACCTGGAATTGCGGTTCCCACCACAGCAAAACTCATGGCAATACGATGATCATTAAAGGTATTTATTTGACCTCCCGTATAAATCTTTTTGGGATATATGGTAAAATGCCCGTTTTTGAATTCACTCTTACCGCCAATTGAACCTATGTTCATTTGTAGTGCTTCAATGCGATTGCTTTCTTTAAACTGCAGATGTTCAACATTCATTAACTTAACCGGTTCGGGCGCGAAGAGTGCCATTATGCTTAATGACGGTACGAGATCGGGAATATCGTTGCAGTCTATCGTGAGTCCTTTCCGTATATCTCCTTCTATCTCAACCCTGTCAGAATAGCACATGACTTTGGCTCCGGCCTCTTCAGCAATTTGAAAAATTTTCTCATCACCCTGTAAAGATGGTAATGTTACATTCATCAGCGATATTTTAGCTCCATTAATCATGGCCAGAATTACCCAATATGAAGCAGCCGATAAATCTTTCTCCACGGTAAAATTCCAATCATAGTCGGGAATTTTTGCTTCGACACTAATGTTGTTTTGTTGTTGCTGCACATTCAGATTCAATTTGTGCATCAATTTATAAGTCATTTCAATGTAAGGAAGTGAAGGAGTTTTTTCTGGAAGAATGATCTTCAAATTGTTTTTCATCCATAGACCAGCGAGCATCAATGCAGTGATTATTTGTGAAGAAGGCAATTTTTCCAATTGAACGGTTCCCCCTTTTAATTCTCCGGGAAAAATTGTTACCGGCAATGATTTTTGATTAGCTTCCAGTTTAACTCCTAATTGGTCAAGCGCTGAAAATAGCTCTCCAAACGGTCTGTCATGAAGTCTGGGGTCGCCATAAAAATAGACCGGTTTATTCAGGAATGTTGCCAAAGGGATTAAGAATCTTGCCGAGGATCCTGAATTTCCGAAGAATATTTCCTCCCGGGCAACCGTTCCGATTGGAACATTACAAATCCATTCCTGAATATTGTTTCTAAATTTGGCTCCCATACTTGTTAGCGCCTCGATGGTGATGCGGGTATCGTCGGCATCAAGCATATTTTGAATGCAGGTTCCTCCCCTATTCAGTGCGGCCAGTATTGCGATTCTATGACTAATACTCTTTGAGGAAGGCAATTCAACTTTTTTTTCTTTTATTTTTGCGGTTAATATTTTATACATACTTTGCTTACTACCCTAACATCCAAATCAAATAAACCACTTCTTGAATGTGAGAATCAACTTAAATTAATAATGTGAAATCCTTGAATAATTGTTATGAAACTGCTGAAAAATCTGAGTTGCTTAAGATTGTCATTCTGAATATTATAGCATCGATTTTGTATTTTTAATTTTTAGACCCTGAACCGAGTTCAAGGTGACAAAAACATTTCTTTGTAGATGTCATTCCGGAGTTGGTCCGGAATCCAATTATTTGACTCTGGACTATCTTGGACTTGTCCATGATTCTACCGACCTACGGTCCCGTAGAGAATAGCAGATTCCTAGAACAGTCTCGTTGAGATATCGCTTAGAAATTCAGGGTGACAAATTTTATCCTTCAATTCATTTTTAAGAAGTTTCGATTATATAATTCTTTCCAGGCAACATAATTTTTTAAAAAAACCTTATCTCTCAGGCTTAGGGATTGATTGTAATAACACGCTTTTTTTTCTTTACATCGCCATTCTTACTCATTTTTAAAGATTGGTTCATCATTTCACTTTGGATTTTGATAGATTTATCATGGAGAAGCTGATAAATATCCTTCACAAATTTTTCGTCAAGCCCCAATGTTCTGGCATGTTTCAAACGGTCACTTAAGAGTTGCTGCCATCGGTTTACCTGTAATATGGTCATATTGTGATCCTTTTTGTACTGGCCGATTTTACTTGAAATTTCAGTTCTCCGGTAAATTAATTCTACCAACTGATTGTCTGTGGCATCAATTTCTCGCCGAAGCATGTTCAAAATTTCTTCCGGTTCGGCGGTATTTCCCGATGGTTTTCGGAATTTTAACTTTCTCAATATCTTTTTTAGGGTTGTAGGATTAATTTGTTGTTTGGCATCGCTCAATGCGGTGTCCGGATGGATGTGGCTTTCGATCATTAATCCGTGCATAGCAAGATCCAAAGCCCTCTGGGATATTTCAAAAATAAGCTCCCTATTTCCCGAAATATGACTGGGATCGCAAATTAAAGGAATTTCCGGAACAAGTCTCTTCAATTCGATGGGAATCTCCCATTTTGGTGAGTACCGGTAGGGTGTTTTCTCAAATGTAGAAAATCCACGATGGATTGCTCCCAATCGCTTTACCCCCACTTGGGCTAATCGCTCCAATGCACCTATCCAGATTTGAAGATCAGGGTTGATCGGATTTTTCACGAATACCGGCACATCAACACCTTGAAGAGCATTGGCAATCTCCTGAACCGAAAAGGGGTTAACTGTTGTGCGGGCACCAATCCACAGGATGTCAATTCCGTGTTTTAATGCTTCATATACATGATGGGTATTTGCCACCTCAATTGCGATTTTTAAGCCGGTCTCCTGCTTCACCCTTTTTAGCCACTGCATTCCCGGAATGCCGATACCTTCAAATCCGTTTGGCCGTGTGCGAGGTTTCCAGATTCCGGCACGGAAAATTGAAATCATTGGCAATTTGGCGAGTTCCCGGGCGGTTCGCAATACTTGTGTCTCACTCTCTGCGCTGCAGGGACCAGCAATAATAAGAGGTTTTCCATTTCTCCCCAACCAGTCAGAATCCAAATGAATGTTGTGCATTTGTTTGCTATTACTCATTGCTGCACCTCTTGATGAAGTTTGATTTTTTCAATTGCTTTGCGAATTATTTTATCGGGCACACATATTGAAGCGCGGGCGTAACGGATACCATTTTTTCCAAAAGTTTTTCCCGGAGCTAAAAAGATGCCTTTTTCATAAAGCAGATTGTCTAAAAAATCTTCCACATCTCCTACATAATCCGGCGCCTTTGCCCATACAAATAAACCAGGAAGCCCCTTTTCATAGCTTAATCCCAGGTAATCCAACAGTTGATACACTAATGATCTGCGGCGATTGTAAATCTCATTCAGTTGGTTATGCCAAATTCTGCTATTTTTCAATGCTTGAATCGCAGCCAGCTGAACTGGGCGGAACATTCCCGAATCAATATTACTTCTTACTGAAAGGACTGCGTTCAGGTAGCTCTTATCTCCGACAACCATACTAACACGCCAGCCCGCCATGTTGTGTGATTTGCTCAAAGAATTTAATTCCAGACAATTTTCTTTTGCTTCCGGTGCCTGGAAAAATACTTTTGGCTGATTCGCCATTTGTAATGAGACTGTAAGGATTATCATGGCAAAGTAATATATCATTCTGTTGACAGAAACGTAACAACCCTTTAAAATCTGAGAGAGTTGCGGATGCTCCTGTTGGCATATGGGGATAGTTAATCCACATCATTTTTATTTTAGAAAAATCCATCTTCTCCAAAGCTGCTGGATTCGGCAACCAATTATTCTCTTCTTTTAAATCGTAATATACAGGTACTGCACCAACAAGTTGTGCTGCAGCTTCATAAGTTGGATATCCGGGATCCGGGACCAGAACCTTATCCCCCGGATTCAAGAATGCCATTGAAATGTGAAAGATACCTTCTTTTGATCCCATGAGGGGTAACACTTCGGTCATAGGATTTAGGCTTACCCGGTAGGTATTTGCATACCAATCACTCATTGCTTCTCTTAATTCGAGGATTCCCCGATAGGGCTGGTAGCCATGATTGTTTTTTTCCCCAACCTCAACACATAATTTTTGAATAGTTTCGGATGAAGGTGGTAGATCGGGGTTACCTATCCCCAGATTCATAATTTCCCTTCCTTGCTCAGAAAGTTTACGAATCTCTGCAAGTTTTCGCGATAAATAATATTCACTTACCTGACTAAGCCGGTTGGCTGTAGCTATTATCATAAGGTTTAATCCCGGAGTTATAGACGCCTAAGATTTGTAATTCATATGAAATATGTTTGATTTTTTCAATGGCCGAATGAAATTTGTCCCGGTCATCCCATTCAAGGTCCGCATGGAATGCATATTCCTGTGGTCGTCCGGGGAGTGGTACCGAATGAATGAGAGTAAGATTGATGGAAAAAGTTTTGAAGACCGTGAGTGCATCAGCTAAGGCACCCACCTGATGCTTCAAATGAAAACTTACAGATGCCTTATTGCCCATTTCATCATTATTATTTTCTTGCCGGGAGAGAATCAAGAACCGGCTATAGTTTTGTTTAATGTTTTCGATATCGGGTGCAATAATTTGCAGGTTGTATCTTTTTGCTGCTTCATTTGACGCTATGGCGGCGACACCCCTGAGTTTCTGCGTTTTTATTTCCCGGGCACTATCTGCCGTATCAAATGTTTCAATCAGACGCAGATGGGGATATTTTTCAAGAAAATCACTGCATTGAAGGAGAGCCATTGGATGGGATCGCACAGATGTGATATCATATATGGTTTGTCCTGGTATTGCCATTAGATGCTGCTCAATATGCAAATACGTTTCTCCAATTATATAGAAAGGATATTCCTGAAGTAGTGAATAGTTGGGTAGAATACTCCCAACAAGAGTATTTTCAATTGCCATTAAAGCCAAATCGGCCCTACAATTTTGTAATTCAGTACAAACCTGTCTAAAGGTTCTGCATTCAAGGATATTGAGGTCGTTATTTAAAAAATAATTTCGTGCAGCCAGATCATGAAATGAGCTTAATCCACCTTGTATTGCCACTCTTATTTCATTGTTCATATCTATTTTCCAGTATTATGCAAAAAAAAAGCCCCGAATGTTTCGGGGCTTTTAGGGAGACTTTTTAATTATCAATTATTTCAATACACCTCTCCTTTCACCCCGGAAGAGATAAAATAAAACCAAAAAGAGAAATAGGAGAATCGTGTATTAAAATAGTTAGTCATTTTTGAAACCTTATTTTGACCAATTATAATGAACATTCTTTTAAATGTCAACTAAAACTCCGTCAAAATAAAACTTTGTGAAAAAACAGCAGATTTTGGATAATCTTTGAGGAAATATATTTTTGAAATTTAGCGGTCAGGAAAGGTTTGAAAACAGACCTAAATTTCGGGGAAATTCAATTATTTTGACTATAGACAAGCGAATTTAAACAAAAAATAGATGTTTCTCTCCCATTTTTTTCTCATAGGATGAATCTGTAATTCTGACTTTCCTCGCAATTAATTTAAATCAAGTTTCGAATTGACGACTTTTCTTTAGTTCCTCGTCAAAATTATCGAATTCTGCGATCTCTTCCGCTGTAAGCGAGATTATTTTAGGTTGTCGTGAATTGTTGGATATCACTATCTTCGGCTTTTGAACTGAAGTTTCCTGCTTTTGCGCTAAGATTATTTTTCTTTTCAAATCCTCTTCCATTATTGTCTTTTGAGAGGATTTATCTTTGTTCTGGAATATTGTTTCAAAAATAATGGCGTCCTGATTTCTGTTTTGTAAATATGTATATTCAATGTATTGTATATCGATATCGTGAAATTGTTGAGCGGCCAGGATTATTTTCTTACTAAAAGAAGAACTGATCATAATTAATTGCGTTCTTAACTCAAAGTGAATCCGCTTATCAACATATAGTCGGTTTATCAATTCACTACTTTTTTTCAACCACAATACTTGATTAATGGCAGAAATAAACGAGTCGGAATCAGCCGTTTTGTCAATTTTAATAATTACAGCAGCTCCTAATTTATCAATTCCCAGGATATCGATCTGATCGTCTTCAATTTCCAGATCCGAGTCTAATATCCCGAAGTCTTGTTTGATACTTGAAGGATTATTAAATATGATTTCTCGTAATTTCTGAAGTGTAATTGGCGCTTTATGGTAAATTACTGTCATTAAATTCCTTACTTTTGAAGGGAGAGCATTCTCTTAAAGAATGAATCCTGAGGTATCCCCACCTGATCAGACTTTAACCGGAAGATTATATTTTGCGCAATATTTGAGAGACAATCTACCCAATTGGAATCCATATCCTGACTGTTTAGTTCAGTAGAATGATTTTTTTCGGAAATTCTAAATAGAAAACCATACTTAAATATATCTCTTTTCAGATATTTCCTAACGGCATGAGAAATTTTTTTATACGAAATGTCCATTTCGTAAAAATAATTGACTGAAGATACTATCATGCCAATTTTTGCCTGGGGAATATTCCAGTATATATTTTTAATCGTTTTATACGAATTTATTAATTTGTTTTTTTCGGGTGGGTGAGTAATTAAAAAATCTCTGACGGATTGTTTTAATTTTGGAATTAGAGTATAAAAGCTGGGAACATCTGTGTGAAGCAGAAGTAAATCCGCTTTGCTTTCAATTTCAATAAGTTCTGTTATTAATTGATCATTCTTAGGGATATTAGTTTCGTTGTCGTATATATTTCGATCAAAAGCAATAAACTTCACTCCTATTCTGTTATCAAATATGTTGGATGAAAATTGACTAGACCCAACTTTAATCGAACGACTCTGTTTAAGATATTTCGTCATCAACAGATTGTCGTTCAAATCAACGATTGCAATCCGAATACCAAGTTGAGAAAGTGTATTGGCTAAGTAATAGATTAGATAGAAATCCTGGTATGATTGATTATCTATGCCAATGATGCATATTCTGCGGGAAGGAATTTGGCGATAGTTGTCCTTCTGTACTGGTTGAAAAGGTTTTTCCGCGTCAGGAGATTTTGAAGACCCTAGGAATACAGATGATATGTCTTCGAGGCCCTTCCCCAGTCTCTTTTGAGTTCTCATCCTGATTACTCTAAAATCTATCTGATACCTAATTGATTTCTAAGAGCGAGTTTTTATTACCCGATCGATCCAATTCAGTCTTTGGATTTTGAGGATCAGTGATCCACTCTCCGTCCACCACATATTTATATTGATATCTTCCCGATTCTAAGTTAAATACCTTCCGCCACTCACCTTCTTTGACCTTCTGGAGACGACTTTCATCACTTATTTTCCAGCCATTGAAATCCCCGGCTATATAAACTGATTTTGCGTCGGGATCAATAAATGTAAATTCTACATCACTGGTAATTTTCTTTCCCAAAGGCGTTTGGTCAGATTTTTGTTCGTAAGTAGTCACAGTATCTTTCATTGGGGACCGCAGAACTTCCTTGGCCAGATTGGAATAATCTGTGGCACCCATGGATCGTTTATCATAAGTAATTATTGGCTGTCCATAACTTGATGCTTCTTTTAGCCGAACGTTGGTATTAATCAAAGTATCATATACATTTCCGTTAAAATATTTATTTATCTCGTCCTTTACTTCATGTGCAAATCGAGTACGAGTATCAAACATTGTAACTAAGGCCTTGATCTGAATCTTATGACCAAGCTTCTCTTCTATGAGCTGCGCTATCTCAAATAATTTTCCAATGCCGTGGATCGAGTAAAAACCTGCATCAACAGTCGCAATGACTTCGTTCGCGGCTGTTAAACCATTGAATGTTAGAAGACCGAGACTCGGAGGACAATCGATTATTACAAAATCATAACTGGTTGTCATCCACAATTCAGAAATAGCTTTGTATAGCTTTTCCTCGCGTTCTGCCTTACCAGAGAGCTCTTGCTCAATCGCAGATAATATTATATTTGAAGGCGCCAAATCCAGATTTGGAGAAATATTTATGAGTATGTTACTGAGCGGGATTCGCAATTCATCCCTAATGGTTAGCACATCATACATACTTTTTTCAAGATCTATTGGCTTAATATTTAATCCTAAAGTCGAGTGACCTTGTGGATCTAGATCAACCAATAAAACTCTCCTATTTGCTTGTGCTAAACTTGCAGAGAGGTTTACGGCCGTTGTTGTCTTTCCGCAACCTCCTTTTTGATTTGCAATTGCAATAATTCGCATTGAAACACCTCCTCAAGTTAACCTGTTTTATTGTTTGTTAAAAAAGGGAAAGGTCACCAATTTATTCTTTGTTCGTAAAATTAAAGAATAGACCAGTGACCTCAATTTTATGAGAATTTTAAGTCTTTTATATATGATGATTATAATTGCATCCTTAATTAACTAAAACGGCTGATCCAGATCATTAAATGCAATCAAATAATTCTGACAATTTATTCTTAGATTAAATCTTATTTTTAATTGCTGAATATCTATAAAATGTTAAACAGGAACAAGGGCGCGTTATATCATGTTATACACAGCCAAATAAAGTGTACAACTCACGTATATATATAAAAAAAGTAAAGTTATTTGTCAAGAAAATTTATTAATGACAGGAATTTAAATAAGTCATTATTTGCTCAAAAGACGGTTTTTTCCAAACCAACTAGAATTATCCTGCTAAAATTGAATTCTAGATGTTTTTTCTGTTCACAATTCTGCTTATATTTGAAATTAAAAATGAAATCACAGTAATATGAGTATTCAATTTGGAGCAACATGTTTTTTTAATCGGTCTGATGAATTCTCGTTGGTAGCAGAGGTTGCAAAAAGTTTCCCGTTTATGAAGTATGTCGAGTTTAGAGGAGAGCATCCATTCTTGTTCCCTGAGGTGACTGGTACGACAGCGCTTGAAAAATATAAAAAAATACTCAAACAGGCAGGACTTAAAAGCACGCTTCACACTACCATGTATGATATCAACCTTGCCACGCTAAATCCATGGATAAAAGAGGCAAATATCGCTTGCTATAAGAAATTTTTAGAAGTAGCTAATTTGCTTGAATCTGAAGTGATAGTCGTACATGGAGGTGATCTCTATGAAGAATTTATTAACAGTTCTCTGAAAGAGAAATTTATTGAGACAGCAGAGAATAACCTTTCGGAGTCGTTATATGAGTTAGCAGAGTATGGTCAGAGTCAGGGTGTAAAAGTAGCTCTTGAAAATTCACCGCCCAAAAAAGATCTTCGCATAGTTTATAATGTAGAATCACATATTCATATTTTAGAAAAAGTAAATCATTCCAATCTTGGAGCGCTACTCGATTTTGCACATGCTTTTTTAAATAATTTGGATTTAATTAATTATCTGGAACGAATCGGACCATACCTTTTTGAGATTCATGCACATAACAATTTCGGTTCAGAAGATGAGCATTTGGGATTGCATAACGGAGCTATTGACTACATACCAATATTAAATCACCAGGCAATAAAAGAGGTACCTTTTATAATGGAGATAGTCTCATACGAAGAAGTAATGGGAACTTTGAGTTGGCTTCAAAATTTGGATCTCTAAGCATTTAGAGGTCTTAATATTAATGTAAAAAGAAATCAGAAATTAAAAATAATTTAAGCTAGAGAACTACTGAAAGAGGATTATTCAATACTATTTTTTCCGGATTTACATCGGCCTGGTAGGCAATTATTTCAACTCCTTTTTTTGAAGCTTTCCTTAGTGATTTTCCATACTCTGGATCAATTTCATCTGCAGGTTTAACTTGGTTACAATCTCCCCGCTGTACTACAAAAATCATCATACTACGATGTCCCTCCTTTACTGTGTTCATTAATTCGATCAAATGTTTTTTTCCGCGAACGGTAACGGAATCAGGGAAAAGGGCAGTTGTACCTATCGCTAGTGTAACATTTTTGATTTCAACAAAGCATTTTTTCTCGCCATTCTGCAAAAGCAAATCAATGCGACTGTTTATTCCATAGTTTTTTTCGCGAAAAATTTGAGTATACCCTTGTAGTTCAGTAATTATTCCATTTTTTATGGGTTCCTCAACAAGCAAGTTGGGTAGCATCGTGTTAATTCCAACCCAGACATTGTTAACATTTACTAATTCCAGTGTGTGTTTAAATTTTCGCTTTGGATTTACATGTATTGATAGTAAAACGCTTCTTTTAGCTTTGTACACACTCATCAGGCTGCCTGAATTTGGACAATGCGCTGTAATAATTTCACCCGATTCAAGTTGGACATCAGCTAAAAAACGATAATATCGTCGAATCAAAGTTGCACAAATGAGGTTACGGCTAAATTTCATTTCATCCTAAAATTTGAAAATGAAACATAATAAGTAATCCCGCTTAAGTGGTGCTCAATCTCTGCCAGGGAATAAGAATTTCTTTCTCGCTTATGATCTATCTTAGCTATATTGGAAGATCTTTTTCTTAGAATCTTAATAATTCTCAATTAAATATGTGACTCGTGAAGCTAGGATAAAAGAAAAATATATTAAGTTAAATCTTGAATATTTCTATTTATCGATTCTGGCGGACATCCTTTTCATTATGACGTTTAAAAAGACATTAAATTAAGTTTTCAAAAAATTAGCTTATCCTAAGAATTCACTTTTGACCTTCCGATTATAAAAGTCCTTCAACGATTAGGGAAAAAATACACCAGTTTTTATTTACCGGCCTTAAGTAAACAGTGTATTTGCAGTAACTTTGCTGCCGGTCTATATATCTTTAATTTAGTCAGTTGTTAGTTGAATGGAAATACTTGAGAATGATCGAATAGAGAATCAAAAAGAGCCACGACTGAGCGAAGAAATCAATCGACTATTTGATTCTCTCGCCAAAACATCTGGATTCGAAATTTTTTTTGTGATTTGTGAATCCGAGATATTTCAAAAACAACTCTTAAGTCAGGTTAGAAAACAGATTTCTCAAGGTATTCACTCAATTCACCTGGATAAAAACAATGATATACTGGAAACCCTTAGTAAATCTTCGCAAAAACACCCACCTGGAGATATATTTTGGGTTACAGGTTTGGAAAAACATCTTGTCGGTACCGATGGAGATGGTCAGGCTGATGTTCTGGATTTCCTTGAAAATAGTCAGGATGATTTTGTAGATCTGAATCGCAGTTTGGTGGTATTGCTTCCATTTAATTGCATTAACATCCTGAGAGAGGGTGCTACCGAATTTTGGAGTTGGAATAGTGGTTTGTTCAATCTTGAGGTGAAAACACTAAATCCACTCCCGAAACTGGTATTCATATCAGATTTATTTTTTTACGAATTTAGTTCGGATAGTTACGAGGATAAAGAACGAAAACTTCAAAGTTACCAACAAAAACTAAAAATGGTTAATAAAAAAGAATCAGAAATGTCATCAATTGCAGTTTCAAATTTATTTGGAGAAATGGGAGTAATATGCTATGAGCTTGGTAATTATTGCGAGGCTGAGAAAAATTTTAGAAGACAATTAAACATTCTTTGTCAGACAAATGAAGATTTTTCAATTTTATGCACCTCCAATAATCTGGCAAAAGTACTCGAGAAGTTTGGAAAGTTCAATGAAGCTTTGGAAATGTTTCAAGATGCAATTAGTAAAGGCACAAGGATTTTGAGGCTAAAGCCATACTACCGTGCCCTTTTGATTTGTAATATTGGAGGTGTTTATCACTCTTTAGGTAATTACAGCAAAGCATTAGATTATTGTACTCAAGCGCTTGAAATTGGCGAGAAGAAGGTGGGCCTGAGAAGTCCTCAGCTTGTTCCTATACTGTACACCATCGGCAGGATCTACTTAAGCATTGGTGAAAGCCAGGGATCCTTGGATCAATTTAGAAGAATACTACAACTTATCGAAAAAAGCATGGGATTGGATCACCCTTATATATCGGTTATAATGCATTATATTGGAATGGTCTATTATAGTCAGGGTAACTACGAGGAGGCCATAAAATACTTATACCGATGGCTTGAAAAGTTGGAAAGATTATTAGGTCCTTCTCACCCGATTCTCGCACTTAGAATTTACGAGATTGGTAAGGTCCATCAAGCCCAGAAGGATTTACCGAGAGCACTTAGGTATTACAACTGGGCCTTAAAAATAAGGGAACAGAAAATGGGCGAGGATGATATCTATTCAGGCAGGATTTTACTGGATATTTGTGAAATAGAAAGCAATGATGGTATTGACGAAGCTGTAAAAAACAAATTTAAAAAGGTCCAAACAATATTTCTTGAAAGGTTACCCAAAGACCATCCATGGAATGGGGAATTAAATGGTTATTTAAATCAGAAAGAAGTTGAACGAAAATCAGAGAAATAAACTAATTTTGAGAATTCAAGATGGGAATATTTGAAGATATTTTGAATTCCCTCGTAATCTCCGCCTCTATTCCTTTTTTTATTCAAGCCTTGCTTTTATTTGATACTTTCGTTTTTTAATTTACTTCTTTTTGTTCTCTCAAAATGTTCAATAAAAATTGAATGATTTTATTTACTTTCATATAGAGCAGTTATCGGGCAAATTTTTATACAATCATGATCGATCAAAAGGTAATTATTAGAAATCTGGCCATCGGATTTATTCCCATACTAGTTTTTCTTCTTGCCGATGCCATTTTTGGCTTAACCGTCGGATTATTAATGGCTATTGGGGTCGGAATTTTTCAATTCGGGTACACTTTAATTCATGAGAAAAGAATTGATCGCTTCATTCTTTTTGATATATCTCTCATATTGATACTAGGGATTATTTCATTAACTCTTCAGGATGATATTTTTTTTAAACTCAAGCCCGCCTTAATTGAATTGATTTTACTAGTACTTTTAGCGTTTATGGCATTTCCAAAAAGTTCCCTTTTAATAAAAATGACCGGCCGCTACATGAAAGGTGTGGAGTTAACCGAAGAGCAATTATTACAAATGCGCATCATGATGAGGAGAATGTTTTACATCCTCTTAATACATACAATGCTTATAATTTATTCTGCTTTCTATATGAGTACCGCTGAATGGGGATTTATAAGTGGCGGATTGTTTTATATATTAATGGGTCTCTTGCTAGGCTACGAATTTATCAAGGCGAGATTTAGAAGAAAGAAAATAAAGGAAAAAATGGAAGCCGAAGAATGGTTCGATATTGTTACCCAACATGGAAAAATTATTGGGAAAGCTCCCCGCAGCGCAGTACATGGTAATCCTGAATTAATTCATAGTGTGGTTCATGTACATATTTTAAATTCGAAGGGTGATTTGTATCTTCAGAAACGGGCACCAACCAAAAGACTCTATCCGGAGAAATGGGATACAGCTGTTGGAGGACATGTTTCTAGTGGAGAGACGGTGGAACATGCCCTAGTAAGAGAGGCCGAAGAAGAATTGGGTTTATCGATGGTTGAATTTAAACCTTTATTTCGATATGTTCACAGGAATGAATATGAAAGTGAGCTTGTGCATGGTTTTTGGGTTCGTAATGAAGGTTCCTTTTTCATCAATAAACGAGAAATTAGCGAAGGGAAATTTTGGACCATATCTGATATTCAAAATAATATGGGGAAAGAGATATTTACGCCAAACTTTGAGGAAGAGTTTGAATTGTTGAAGAAAATCCTATTTCCAAAAATCAGATAAATATTTTTTCAACCGAATGGAGTGCAAGTATGAAAATCTTTGATATTTCAGTACCTCTTCAGGCGGGAATGCCGGTTTGGCCGGGTGATGATCCTCCCGAATTTAAAAAGTACTCCTCCTTGCAAAACGGAAATATGGTGAACAGCACTTCTATCCGTTCATCGTTACATCTTGGAACACATGTTGATGCTCCCCGTCACCTTTATGATCGCACAATAACGGTTGATCTGATTCCCCTAGATAGCTTGGTTGGCAGGGCAATTGTATTTAATGTGTCAGCAGTATCGAAAATCGACAAAAATGTTCTTATCCATTTGCCGCTACCCGAAAGGTCACGAATTTTATTCAAGACAAGAAATTCTGAGTATTGGAAGAATCCGAAACATCAATTCAGTAAAGATTTTGTGTCATTAACCACAGAGGCAGCCGAGTATCTGATTGAAAAAAATATTGTTCTGGTGGGAGTTGATTATCTCTCAATCGATGTGTATGAAGCGGAATCTCTTCCCGTACATAAATTGTTGCTTGAGAAGGAAATTGTGGTGGTTGAGGGGCTAAATTTGCAGGGAGTACCGGCCGGTACTTATAATCTTTATTGCCTGCCGTTAAAAGTGGTTGGTGCCGACGGATCGCCGGCAAGGGCGATTTTAACATCTATTGAGTAAGATATGATTAGGGATTTTGATGAATAACCATAAACTAGCAAGCCATATAGGAGGTTAAAATGAAATATATTTTCGTTATCTTATTTCTGCTGGTTATTAATAAGGGATTCTCTCAAACATTGTACAGTAAACCCTTGGCACATACCTATTCAATTGTAGCGGTCGATTCAATCACCAGAGAGATTGGCGCCGCTGTACAGTCCCATTGGTTTTCAGTGGGGAGCAATGTGACCTGGGCAGAAGCTGGAGTGGGTGCTGTGGCAACCCAGAGTTTTATAAATGTTTCCTTTGGGCAAAGGGGATTAGATTTATTGAAAGAGGGAAAATCGCCTGAAGAAGCCCTCAAAATTTTACTCTCGGATGACGAAGGACGCGATGTGAGACAAGTTGCAATTATTGATGCACAAGGAAATACCGCCACACATACAGGTAAAAACTGTATATCCGAGGCAGGGCATGTAAAGGGGAAATATTTTTCTGCCCAGGCAAATTTGATGTTAAAAAATACGGTTTGGCAGGCTATGGAAAAAGCATTTAAAACAACAAAAGCACCTTTAGCCGAACGGCTGGTTGCAGCGTTGATTGCAGCTGAGCAAGAAGGGGGGGATATACGTGGTCAGCAATCTGCAGCATTATTGATTGTTCGTGGAGACCCCACTGGAAAAATCTGGGAAGATCGCCTAATCGATCTCCGCGTTGAAGATCATCCCGAGGCAGTAGTGGAAATTAAAAGACTTCTAAAAGTCTATCGTGCTTATGAACATATGAATGCCGGTGATCTGGCAATTGAAAAGGGTGATGAAGAGGGAGCTCTGAGGGAATATCGCACCGCAGAGGAAATGCTGCCGGAGAACAATACAGAGATGAAATATTGGCATGCTGTATCCCTGGTAAATATTGGGAACCTGGAACAAGCCATTCCCATTTTTAAAGAAGTGTTTGAACATGACAAGAATTGGAAAACACTAACACCACGACTGGTGCCGATTGGATTGTTGAAAATAGATGATACAGAATTAAAGAAAATAATGGCTCTTTAAGCCTTCCAATTTCTTTGTGAGAGAAATTTTGTCGTGGTTAGAATTTGGACCGTTGGAACAGTCGGAGAAAAAAATTGACTGCTGACAAATAAATATTGAAACCCTTTTTCAAGTTCACGGTTTAAATTCTGTCCTTCAGACTTAATATCTTTGTTTTCTATCAATAGTATAATATATTTTGGTTACCTCAGAAAGGTTTTCTTCTCTAAAGAATACCTTTAGCTCTCTAGAATCGTAGTGTGATTCTTTTTTATTTTCAATGTGTTAGCTGATATTATATTTCATCCGTCTACTTTGGCTGGTTGAATTATTTCTTATTTAATATGTAAAACTTACCATTTTTGAATGAATTTACACATATCTAATTTTACTCTATTAACTGTATTATATGTTCACAATTTAAATGGAGGATTTTTATGAAAAAGTATAAGGTTATTAATTTAACCATGGTTATTGCCATGGCTTTGTTTTTGGTAATTCCGGGCTGTATCTGGATTTTAGCGGTCGTTCAGCCCCCAACGGCCACCGTGGGAGAAACAATCACAGTTACTATGGATGTGCAAATGGATGAAACTGGTGGTATAGGCTTTGGTATCTCATCATATGGCCTTGCAGCAACGATGATCCCTACAAATTGGGTGGTAGATACTGTAAAATTTGAAGGCGATTACGGACCTGAAACGATGGAATTCTTGCATCCGGATAGTGTTGATAGGCAGCCGGCCGCAGGTGTTGACGCATGGTACGATACACTGAATGTTCGTTACCCACCGCCTCTTGGAATGAGATGGGTAGTTTACCAAGGAGTGAATATTCATAATTGGACTGAGGATACAACTAATGTAACAGTTACTTTTAAGATTGTTGTTGGGAGCCCTGGTACATTTGATATTGCCTACTTCGCTTCCACGACCGATCTCGGCGTTGATCCAGGTCATTATGATTATAACGGTGGCAATACCATAACGGTCGAACCAGCTAAAAAGCTTCTACTAAGTGAAATAGTTGTCACTCCCACTGCGGGAGAGTACGTAGAGATTTACAATCCAAGTACGACTGATGCGGTGGATTTAAGCAATTATTATCTTACTGATGCCACATTTGCTGGAGGAGGAACTTATTACTACCAGGTTGTTGAAGGTGGCGGCGGAGGCGGCGGTTTTGGAGATTGGAACGCACATTTCCCTGATGGTGCGATGATAATGCCAGGGGAATACCAAACCATTGCTATGAATGGGACTGGTTTTGTTGCTACTTATTCCATCCAACCCACCTATGAGTTGTTTGAAACCGATCCCGCAATTCCGGATATGCGCGAAGCCACACCCGGTAGTATCAATATGCAGGGTGGTTTAACCAACGGGGATGAAGTGGTCATTTTATATTATTGGAATGGATTGAGTGATCTGGTCGGAGATGTGGACTATCTATTATACAACTCCAATTCTCCTACTCCTAATGATGAAGCGGTAGATAAGACAGGGGTAAATATTGATGGTCCGGATGCTGATACAGATTCCTCAGCATATTTGGCGGACACACCTATCGCCAATCAAGTATCCGCGCTAAGTCACTCAGGTGGATTCTCTACACATCGAATTGATATGAGCGAAGGTACTCAGACCTCATCGGGTGGTAACGGCGTGTTGGGAGCGGATGAAACCAGTGAAAATCTGAATGTCACCTGGACAGCCAACAGTATCCCGTCCCCGAATGCAGCATATGTGCCTCTGACGGCTCGCCTACAGGTTATACATAATGCGGCGGATCCGGCGGCTGATACTGTCGACGTATATTTGAATGGCGTATTACTCCTGGACGATTTTGTATTTCGAACCGCGACGCCCTTTATTACAGCACCTGCGGGAGTTTTATTAAATGTAGGGGTTGCACCCGGTAACAGCACGAGTGTTTCTGATACATTAAAGAATTTCCCGTTTCTATTAGATGCCGGAAAAACATATATTGGTTTTGCTAATGGAGTTTTGGATCCCGCGGGATTTGCCGTAAATCCAGATGGTCGTGATATTGGCTTCACGGTATACGTAACTGAAGATGGCAGGGAGATTTCGGCAACAAGCGGTTCGGTAGAATTTTTGGTTATGCATGGTGCCACAGATGCACCATTTGTAGATGTTCGGGTACAGGGTGGTTCAACCCTGGTGAACAATGCAGGTTATGGAGATATTACCGGTTATATACCAGTACCTCCGGCATCCTATATTCTTGAGGTAACGGATAGTACAGGCACAACAGTTGTCGGAACATTCTTAGCAGATTTATCGCTGCTAGCTGATAGCGCTTTAGCGGTTTTTGCATCGGGATTTTTAGATCCATCATCGAATCAGAATGGTGAAGGCTTTGGATTGTTTGCGGCTCTTGCCAATGGAGCAGTAGTGGAATTACCAGTTCCCCCTGACACCACAGTTTCGAAGCGTTTTGTAGCTTATTTGGATGGTGGTCAGGCGGTTCCGCCGGTAACGACTGTGGGAAGCGGCAGTGGCACCTTCACCTTGAATGGTGATTCGACGGTTTTGAGTTATGAGGTAACGGTATCGAATTTGGAGGGTGATATTACTGCGGCGCATTTTCACAACAGGGCTCAGGGACTTTCCGGTGGTGTTGTAAAGACGATTCACAGTGGAGCGACTGGTACCGGAGATACGACTTTTGTGGGAGTATGGACGAGTACGGACAGTGAGCCACTGACGGCGGCGATGGTGGTGGAGTTGTGTTCTGGTAATTTGTATGTTAATGTACACACGACGCTGCATGGTTCTGGAGAGGTTCGTGGTCAGGTACTTCCGCAGGTATCGAAGTTGTTGTTGAGTGAGATAGTGGCTCGGCCGACGGGAGCGGAATACATAGAGATATACAATCCGGGCAGTGAGTCGGTAGATTTGAGTAATTATTATTTAGGCAACTGTACATTTCAGGGCGGAGACACCTATTATTATCAGTTAGTTGAAGGTGGCGGAGGCGGAGGAGATTTTGATGATTTTAATGCTCGTTTTCCGGATGGAGCTGAGATAGGAGGTGGAGAATATCAGACGGTAGCGATTCAGGGAGATTCGTCCTTTTTTGCAGCCTACGGTGTATTGCCGACCTATGAGTTGTATGAGGACAGTACTAATTTTGCGAATGATGTACCTGATATGCGTGAGGCGGTAGTGGGTAGTATAAATGGTCAGGGAGGATTGACGAATGGAGATGAGGATGTGGAGTTGTATTACTGGAATGGGATGACGGATATGGTACAAGATGTGGATTATTTGATATATGATGAGGGTGATGGTGGTATAAATGAGCAGGTTGATAAGAGTGGTCGCAAGCTGGATGGTCCGGATGCCGACAGTGATTCCTCATTGTATCGTGATGATACGGCGATAGGCAGCCAGGTACCTGCGCCGATTAATAATACTGCGGATGGATTTTCGAGTCATCGGGTTGATTATGCGGAGGGTACACAGACGGCCAGTGGAGGTAATGGAGTGAGTGGAGCCGATGAGACCAGTGAGAATCTGGATGTTACCTGGACCGATAACAGTATCCCGACACCGAATGGACCTCATCAACCTGTTGGCATTGAAGATATCTCAGCTATACCGAGGAGTTATGATATTTTTCAGAACTATCCGAATCCCTTTAATCCCACAACGACCATTAAGTATCAGTTGCCACAAGCATCTGATGTTCAATTAATAATCTATAATTCATTAGGTCAAAAAGTACGTACATTGGTTGTCGAAAGCAAAGAACCGGGTTACTATGAAGTGATATGGGATGGTAGAAATGACTTTGGCGTTCAGGTGGCTAGTGGAATTTATTTGTATAGAATTAAAGCGGGAGATTTTTTCAGATCGAAAAAGATGCTCTTGCTCAAATAAGTTGTCAATTCGGTTATTTGCCATGAGTTCTAAGTGCCGGTCTATTATGAGATCGGCACTTTTTTATTGTTTTGATTTTTGAATTTCGAATGTTCACACCAACCTTGTGCATACCCTAACCAATATTCTCGCTTTCTTTTTAAAAACCCTTGTTTTTTTCACAAATTGTTATAAATTAAATTTCGGAATTTTGGTATGCGGTTTCATTGGAGATGTAAAGCTAACTTCGATTTACAATCTGTTATTCTCACTTTGTTCTTTATAAAATATTTAGAATATTTTCTCAACTATTGATATTTCTAATTAAAGTTCGAATAAAATAAGGATATTGATATCAACGATATCATGATGATTTATTCTACCTGCGATATTTATCTGCTCCCCATAGTAACAAAAAATTATATATAATAATTTATTCACTAAATGATTTCAGATCGCAGCAATATTAAAAATCAGAACCAAGAATTAGTTAAAGAACAATTAATCAATCCTTAATCATAAACTGAAGGAGTGCTGTTATGATAAAATCATGGCGGATATTTTTCATGACCGTTTTACTGCTTTCTGTACCGGTCCTATTTGCTCAATCTGTTGAATCAGTGGACGCGAATAATCAGGACAGTGAACAGACAAAGATAAATACCAAACAGGTACAAAAAGTTAGTGATATAAGGCATGTAGTGATTACCGGGAATCCCTATAAGGGGAAAAATCTAATAAATAAACAGACCATAAAATATGATGAAAAGGGAGGAATTATTGTCCCTGATGCAAGTGGGGGTGTAGCTCAAAAACAATTGACACAAAGGCAGAAGGTAAAAATCAGCCAGCTGGAAAACGCAAAGATCCGTCAGAAAGCAGGAGCGGTAAAGGTGCAGTCTCTCTCAGCGCCGGAAAATGAAATACTGAATGCATCTCGACGGGATGTTCAAAAGGCTTCTGACAAAAGCAATAAGTAAATTGGAAATCTAATAATGAAAGCTGGACAAAAATTTGAATCGATTAATTGGCTTTAGGAGGACAGTATGAAGCATATGAAACGATTAGACATATTGACTGCCCTTTTTGTGTTGATATTTTTTCTCTCAGGTACTCAATTCACAAAGGCAGAAAAAGCAAATGATGAAGATAAAATAAGAATCAAGCAACTGGTAAATGCCTATGAAAAGGGTTCACGCTTGACATCAGAAGAGATGTCATTAATAAAAGGCTTTATTGAAAAGAATAAAGCACCTCGAATCTGGCATCCGGCTACTCTCAATAGCAGCTCAGTTGTGGTTTTGGAAGAACATTTTACAACCGGAGCTCTTCCCGCTGGGTGGCAAAATGTCGATAATATTGGTGGTGGAGAAGTTTGGGAATTCAATAACCCTGGTGGCCGCACTGTGAATACGACTACATCTGCAGACGGTTTTGCCGGATTTGACAGCGATAATTATGGAAGTGCTGGAGGCGCAGAGGACGCGGATTTAATTACTCCTCCGATTGATTGTTCCGCCTTATCTGTAGTACGATTACAATTTGAACATTATTTCCGTTCCGGATTTGGCGGGGCAGCAGAGGTATTTGTGAGTGGAGATAATGGAGCCACCTGGAATTCGATTGCTTCCTGGGGCGCTTTCTCAACGGCAAATGCACAATTTGAATTATATGATATTTCTTCATTTGCTGCCGGACAATCTCAGGTCCTTATAAAATGGAAATGGACCGGAAATTTCAGTTGGTACTGGTTTGTTGACGATGTATTTGTATATGAGCCGTCAGAGCCCTCAGGGTATGCGGTCGATTATAAAGCAGATGCCGGAAATCCGGGAGGATTAAACACGGGCAGCGATACTGAATCCATTGCTACATGGGATACGCTCGCAGGTCCCAGTAATTCGGCAAACTTCTGGTCTCAAGCTGCTTCTATCCCCTTTCCATTTGATTTTTTTGGTACACCTGTTACTCATTTTACCGCCAGTCAAAACGGATTGGTTACTTTTGACACCACTGTTATTGCAGCGAGAGCAGTTCCGCCAAATGAAAATACAAATTTGCCGAGTGCTTTCTTGCCGGATATGACGATTGCAGCGATGTGGGATGAGTTTACGGCCTCTCCTCCAACTGGAACGAATGACCGCATTGTCACAAAAGTGTACGGATCACCGGGTAATCAGCAACTCTGGATTAAATGGTTTTCATTTGAATATGGAAATCCAGAAGTATCCTTTTCCTATTTTGCCTGTGTTTTGGAGGAAGGAACCAATAATGTGTATGTAGTGGATATGTATAATTCTACCACTCCATTATTAACCACTACTGTCGGTGTTCAAATGAATAGTTCCACTGCATTACAATTTGGGGATAGTTTAATCGCCCAGGGTGGGAATGGAACTAGCATTGCAGACAACGATTATTACCAATTTTTTGTGCCATCTTCAGATGATATCGGCGTGAATTATGCCGCAGCGACAAATGGCTTTCTTGCTTTTCCTGGTGAGCCATTAACCATAGTGGCGGGAGTGAAAAACTTTGGCCTTAATCCCGCAGGAAGCTTTGATGTTGGGTACAGCGTTGATGATGGCAGCTCTAGCTCCGGATTTTACAATGGAGTTCTGCAACCTGGAGAAGCAGATACCATTACCTTTCCAACTACTTGGACTCCCGCCGGTGCAGGTACGTACGAGGTGAAGGTTTTCGTCACCTATGCCATTGATGGGAATGTATTCAATGATACGGCAGCCTTCTCTCAGGAGGTTATTTCCAAACAAGTTCTTAATTATGAGCAGGATTTTGAAAACTATACCGGAAATCCGAGCAGTATCAGCTGGTATGGAGCAGACAATCAGGATTTTGGGATATTTACGCCCTCCGCGACAAACGATGGAAGCTGGACATTTGATGATTTTGGAAATGATCCCAATATATCGGGTACTTCAGCACGGTTCAATTTTTTCTCTACAACAACAGACGATAAGGACTGGCTTATTTCTTCTCCGATTGATATGACCACCGGTGTTACCGGAAATATATTGGCTTTTGATATTGCTGTAACGCCCTTTACCGGAACAGGTGCAGATTCCATACCTGCAGGAGATACCCTGTTTGTGGTTATTTCTACTGATGGTGAAACCTGGTCTAGGGCCAATATCCTTGACCAGTTTACTGTAAAAGATACAATCCCGCCAACTGGCAAGAAGGTATTCTATGACCTCTCTGCCTACGATACCGAAACCTCCCTGTATGTTGGCTTTCTGGCAATGGATCCTCCTAATGCTGGTGATATAAATGTGTATGTGGATAATATTTTTGTTGGGAAACCTCCGGGAGTGGATGTGGCCGTCACCCAGTTTCTCAATTTGCCAGCGTCTTCTATTCCCAACTTCCCGGTCAATTTTGGCATTGAAATCTCCAATGTGGGAGGTGATCCGTTGGGTACCGATACAGTGGATGTTTTTACGAACGGCGTGCTCACATCATCCTACGAATATGGCCCCATTGATCCCTTTCAAAAGGATACTGTGATGGCCAGCTATCTATCCTCTGCCACAGGAACGGATACTATTTTGGCAGCGGTGAGATTCTTAACTGGTGATGAGAATCCGGCTAATGATACTCTCGCGGCGTTGGTCTCTGTTGCTACGGTATTTCCAACTCCGTTTGCGGAAAATTTTGATGCATTGGATCCTTCTGTTCCCGATACGTTACCGGTCGGATGGACCAACGAGACCGATGATGTTTTTGATTGGGATGCTGATGCTGGCGGTACACCTTCAACCGGTACCGGGCCCGCTGTGGATCATACAACAGGATCTCCCACTGGTGTTTATATGTATACTGAAGCTACTGGCCAGGCTGCCGGAGATGTGGCACATTTAACAACTCCCTTTATTGATCTTGCCGGATTGACAGATCCTGCTTTGGAATTCTGGTTTCACATGTTTGGTGCTGCGATGGGTGAATTACATGTGGATTTATTTTCCGGTGGTGTCTGGACTCTTGATATTACCTCTCCTCTCATTGGACAAAAACAGACTGCTAATGAGGCTCCTTGGTTGAAGGCTACTGCTGATCTCTCCCCATGGGCTGGCAGTGTTGTAAAAATAAGGTTCAGAGGTATAATTGGCGGTGATTTCCGAAGTGATATGGCAATTGATGATGTTTCTGTTGGCGAGGCATCGCCAGATATTGCCGCCAGTAGCGTGGATGCACCAAAATTAAGTATGATGCCGTTAACCCAAACTGGCATCGTTTCCTCAATAGTTGCCGAAGGAACTTTTACGAATCTTGGCACTGACAACACTGGGGATTTAAACGTTGAGGTCTCTGACCAATCTGTGGGTTCGGTTGTTTTTACTGATGCTTTAACTGGTGTAACAATTAATGGTTTTAGTGATACCAGTGTTGTGTTTTCTTCCTGGAATGCTTCATTGGCTTCTCCAGCTGTTTACGATATAACCATGTTCCCCACAAGTTTTCCGGATACAGAATCCTCGAATGATACCACCATGTCTGAAGTAACACTGGGTAATCAAATAGCCTTTGATCGCGGTGTACAATCAACAAATGGCACGTTTAGTTCAACCGCCCGTAGTTGGTTTGCTGTTCGTTATTCGCTTACAGATGCGGATACTCTTTCAAGCGTTAGTATCCTCGTAACCGAGTCGACCCTTGATTCCGATTCCTTCGCTGTTGAACTATGGAGTACTTCAAATGATACACCGAGCACACCAATGGCAACTATTTTTGAAGGAACTTATGGTCAATTGGGTACCCGACCGGTTCTGGCCCAGTTCTTCGTACCAGGTGGATTGCCCCTTGCAGCTGGCGATTACGCAGTAGTTTTCGATATGAGACAGCAAAACAATCCTGGTGGTTCCTTCCCCTGTGGTATTGACTTTACGGCCTATGGGGCTGCTCAAATACCCCGAACATTCTGGGGAAAACTTGAAACAACTGATTGGTTGGTATTTGAGTCGGTTGGTGCAGGGACATGGACACCGATAATCCGTGCCGGTTTTCAGGAATTTGTGCATGACCTCGCTGTTACATCAATTCTGGCAGATGCTTGTCTGGTTTATGGTGAATCAACCAGTGTGCGCACTGTGGTACAAAATGTTGGAAATCAAACGGCAACAAACGCTCCTGTGGATTTTTATGCTGATGGTGTAATGGTCGCGAGTGCCTCTGTTACACTTGATCCATCAGCCAGAGATACTGTCTTATTTTCTTACACTCCTTCAGATACAGGAATAATTCAACTCAGCGTAATTTCAAATCTTTCAAACGATAGCAATCCCTCAAACGATTCCGCCACAGCTTATGTCAGAGTTCTGGAAGAAGGCAAATCAATCGTTTTTTATGATGGATTTGAAGATACCACATTTACCTTCGCCAATTGGATTGTAATGGATGATCCCGCTACAGTTGGTACGTGGATCGTGTTTTCTCAACCATATCCCAATGCATATACTCTGCCAATCACCTCTCGATTTAATGTTTTCTCTGCAGATGCAGATGAAGCAGGAGATGCTGTTGTTTCAGATGCGATGCTCTCTCTTGATTTGAGTGGCTACCAGTCGGTAATGCTGGAATTCGATTCCGATTGGAATGCTTTTGACACGGAAGATACTGCACGGGTTAATGTGAGTGGCGATGGCGGTGCTACCTGGACTACCTTAGTTGAGTATGCTGGTGTGGATTCATCTAATCAGCATGTATCCGTGGATTTAACCTCATATCTTGCCGGAAGTGCGGACGCCTGGATTGCTTTTGAATCCTATCAACCCGGATGGGATTGGTGGTGGACGATTGATAATGTTTGTGTTATCGGAGTTCCGGAAATTACAGCGAGTTTACCATTCTGGGAAGGATTTAATGATACACTGATGACATTGCCCGCTGGCTGGACTCGATTTGACCTGGATGATGGTGACGAAGCACTGGGAGCGGAGTGGCATGTTGCTCCTTATAGAGTATTACCTGATTACCCAGTCCTTGAAGGTGTTGGACTTGTTACCAACGGTTATCAAGCTGCAGATACAAATGGCTATATTGATGAGTGGATGCTTACACCTAAGATAATGGATTATCAAAGTGGAATGGAATTATCATTTTATGGTATTCATCATGTAGGACCATGGAACGACTCGGTAATGGTAATGGTGTCAACAAATGGAACGGATCCCGCTGATTTTACGGAGATTGATTATATAAACATCCCGGTTACTTGGACAAAATTCAGTTATAATCTGGAAAATTACGGTGTTAACGCTGGTGATGATTTCTATGTAGCGCTTAGATATCTGCACTACAGTGGCGGGTCATTTGGAAATCACAGCAACAGGTTCGGAATTGATGATTTTCGCATTGATTTTCCACCTGCACCTCCCCCTGCAAAGTTGTTGTTAACTGAGATTGTAGCCCGACCAACCGGAGCTGAATTTATTGAGATTTACAATCCGAGTACGACTGATACCGTGAATTTGAGTAATTACTATCTGGGTAACTGCACATTTCAGGGTGGTAATACTTATTACTATCAGTTAGTAGAAGGCGGCGGTGGCGGAGGCGGTTTTGATGACTTTAATGCCCGTTTCCCGGATGGCGCCTGGATTGGCCCCGAAGAGTATCAAACTGTTGCTATTCAAGGTGATTCCTCATTCTTTGCTGCCTACGGTGTATTGCCGACCTATGAGTTGTATGAGGACAGCAGCAATTTTGCAAATGATGTTCCGGATATGCGGGAGGCAGTACCGGGTAGTATAAATGGTCAGGGCGGTTTAACCAATGGAGATGAGGATGTGGAGTTGTACTATTGGGATGGATTAAACGATCTTGTCCAGGATGTGGATTACCTCATATATGATGAGGGCGATGGAGGCATAAACGAACAGGTGGATAAGACGGGAGTCAGAATAGATGGCCCCGATGCAGATACAGATTCTTCTGAATACCTCCCGGATACGCCGATCGGCAGCCAGGTACCGGCTCCAATTAACAACACTGCAGATGGATTTTCGAGTCACCGGGTTGATTATGCAGAGGGTACTCAGACACCAACTGGTGGAAACGGTGTAACCGGAGCGGATGAGACCAGCGAGAATTTGGATGTTACCTGGACGGATAATAGTATTCCTACACCGAATGGACCTCATCAACCGGTTGGCATTGAAGATATTGCTGCCATACCGACAACCTATGATATTTCACAAAACTATCCGAATCCCTTCAATCCGACAACGACGATAAGATATCAGTTGCCACAGTCTTCGGATATCCAACTTATAATTTATAACGCATTAGGTCAGAAAGTGCGTACATTGGTAACCGATACCAAAGAACCGGGTTATTATGAAGTAATGTGGGACGGTAAAAATGACCTTGGCGTTCAGGTGGCAAGCGGTATTTATTTGTACAGAATAAAAGCAGGAGAATTTGTGAAGTCAAAGAAGATGCTCCTGCTCAAATAAGTCGCAAATTAGATAATCTGGTATAGATATTGAGTGCCGGTCCCACTGAAGACCGGCACTTTTTTTTGTCAAAAAAATTATCAAAGGATGGAAAAACTAAATCAAGAAAATTATTCAATAATTTTAAGTATTTAAGTGAATTTTAGGTTTGCGATTCCTATATTGTTACCGTTCTTACTTGTGAATACGGGGATTGAAGTCTTTTTCTATGCCAAAACTTTTGCCTGCTCAAATCGTATCAATTATATTTACCCGACTCCAACAAACCAGGAAAAATTTAATGTGCAGGTCTTACACTTTTTTTCTTCAAATTTTTATTTTATTGCTCATTCCACTTAGTGTGTTTTCCCAAATATCCAAACTAGAAAAACAGGATTTTATTGCTGTAAAGGGATTGTTCGATGACCAGCACTATTCGCTCGCAATCACTCAACTGGATGCGTTTATGTCAAAATATCCTGAAAGCGCTTTTGCCCAGGAAGTGCATTTTATGACAGCAGAAAGCTACTTTTATTTGGGGAATTATAATAGTGCTCTGCAAATTTACAACAAACATCTGAAATTGTATCCAAACGGGACATTTGTGGGAGAAACCCTCTTTCGCAAAGGACTTTGCCAGTATCAACTTGGTCGATATAGCTCTTCAATTGTGTCCTTGCAAGAATTTACAATAGAATTTCCACGTCATACCCTGGTGGCAGAGGCTCAGTATTGGACTGGTGAAAGCTATTTTAAACTAAATGATCTGGAAGCAGCAGAACAAGCTTACGGTCAATGTATTAAAAATCATCCGACCGCAGATATCAAACCGCACGCTTTATACTCGTTGGGATGGATTTATCAAACTCGAAAACAGAATGCCAATGCTTTGAAAACCTATGAAAATTTAATAACTGAATTCCCCGATCATGCGCTGGCTCTCGAGGCATATTTCATTCGGGGGAACATTCTGTATCAAATGGGAAAATATCAGGAATCAACAGAAGAAATATTCGCAGGAATGAAGAAAGATGTAAATGGGCAATACCGACCACAAGCTCTGTTTCTTCTTGGCGAAGCGTTATTCGCAAGCGGAGACATTGAAAAGTCGAGAGAAATGTACCAAAAAGCTTCTACCGAATTTCCTACGCATAATATTGGTCGGCAGGCAGATTTTTCATATGGATGGACGTTCTATTCTCAGGGACAGTACGAACAAGCTTTTACAATCTTCCGGCAAATTTTTAGAGATTCCATGGAAGATCCGGTGGGTCAAAAAGCACTCTTTTACACTGCAAAATGTGAAAAAGAAAAACTGGAATATGATTCTGCCATACATCTGTTCAATCAATTAATTCTTAATGCTCCTTCAAGCGACCTAGCGGATGATGCTTTATATGAATTGGCCGGTATCTATTTCGATAAAGAGGATTATTCCAAGAGTATCGAATATTTAGATCAATTGCTTCAAGTATATTCTCAAAGTCCACTTAAGCCATACGCCCAAAAAATGAAAGGAGATTGTTTTATTGCTTTGGAACAGTATTCCTCGGCAATAAAAACACTTAAAACGATTGTCAATGCAACTCCTTCACTTCAGGGTGAAGTAGAATTTAAAAAAGGATGGTGTTCAATTGAGACTGGAGAATATAACAATGCAATCACTTTTTTCAATGATTATTTAACCCACTACGCTGACCAAACATATAGTTCCGAAGCAAGATATTGGTTATCAGAAGCCTATTTTCAAATTGAGGAATATGAAATTGCTTTAAAGCATTATCAAACATTTATTAGGCAATATCCGGATCATGAATACACGATTGATGCGAAATATGGAGTAGGTTGGTGTCACTATCGATTAAATCATTACGATCAGGCTGTTACTGTATTCAGAGCATTGGTACAGCAGACAAACAAGCCGGAAATTGTTGCCGATGGTCTTCTGAGGCTGGCCGATGCTGATTTTGCTCAAAAAAATTACACCAGATCGCTGGAAAGCTATCAACAATATTCCCAAAAATTTCCAAGGGGTTCCGAAATCGAATGGTCTATTTTTCAAACCGGAATGTGTTTTTTAAAATTAGAACAGTATAATCAAGCCCGATCAGAGTTTCAAAAATTACTCAGGGATGACAGGCGGGGAGAATATGATGAAAACGCTATGTATTTAATTGCGCGCAGTTATTTTCTTGAGAATAATTTCGATAGAGCAATCGAGGTCTATAAAAACTTTGTTAATGCCTTCCAGAATGGCAGTTTGATTCCCCGTGCCTATTACGATATAGGAGATAGTTATTATAACAAACGGGAATTTGCTAGTTCTATTTACTGGTATAAACAGGTAATTGAAGATTTTCCGGAAAGCAACATCGTGGGCGAGGCCATTAGCGGTTTGCAATGGGCCTCGATGCAACAAGGAAATGTGGATGAAGCATTTCGGATTGCTGAAGAATATGCTGCAAAGCACCCCGAAAAAAATCTGAGCGAAGAATTATTGCTCAGGCGGGGCGATTTCTATTTCGGACAGGGGGATTATTCTCAAGCCATTACAGGTTATAATAACTTTTTAGGACAGTATCCAAATTCAAGTTTAGTGCCTAAAGCGCACCACTGGATCGCCCTCAGTTATTTTAATTTGAAAGAAAATGACAAAGCAGTCAATGAATTTGAAAAGTTAATTCAAAATTACCCCGGAAGTGAAGTCATCCCGGATGCTCGCTTTCATTTAGGAATTATCTATCGAAATCAAGAGAAATTTGAGAAATCTTATGAGATGTTTTCTGGAATTCTTTCCAGCACCAGTGTCCGGACTCGTGATAAGGAGTTTTTGAGTGAGGTACATTATCAATTGGGAATAACTTACCGTAAAATACAGGATCTTAGTAGCGCAAGGACAGAATTTGAAAGAGCAATTTCTACCGCTCCCAATTCCTTCAGCAGTTACCAGGCCAGGATAAATTTAGCTCGATTACACATTACGGAAGGGAATACAGATAAAAGCATGGAACTATTAAACCAGGTGATTGCTGATAGAACTGATGAACTGGCGGCTGAGGGCCAAAAAGTATTGGGAGATGTTTTCTTTGAAATGCAGAATTATGAGGAAGCCCTAACAAATTATTTGAGAGTTAAATATGTTTATAGTGCCTATGGTTTTTGGGTGGCCACCGCGCTTTATCATGCAGGATTAACGTATGAACAATTGGAAAAGGATGGTGAAGCGCGGAAAATGTACGAAGAAATTGTCAAGAATTATCCTGCTGAAGAAATTGCCCTAAAAGCCAAAGAAAGATTAGCTTCATTGTAGCTTTTTCCTCACTCCGATGCGGTAGACTCTACATATTAATCGTTTTGTTATACAGCTATTTTGAATATTGGTGCGGCACTATTTTAATTTATGCAACTGTTGGAGAAAAATGAATAAAAATTGGGGTGCGACTATAGGACTTACCTTGGTTTTTCTTTTTTCGCTTTTTCCGTTTGTGTTTTCTCAGCAAGTAGAAAAAGGAGATACCCCCGCACAGACCGGTCAACTGCCGCAAATTCAACTTGAGGACTATACTATTATAGGGCTGGAGAAAGTGGCATTACCCAGAAAAGAGCGGCAATCGATAAAACATCCGCTATCACTTTTCTGGGCGGATAATGCTGCATTAGCGGTAAAAGAGGATTACAATATACAATTCAAGTATACAGACATAAAACCAATCATATCTAAAACCGAAGGTCTTCACCGAATCTGGGCCGAAGCAGATTATGGTTCCTATAATACCTTTGGGCTCGATGTGAAATCTCAGTTCAGATCGAGTAAAATAATTCCCTTTTTTGGATTGAATTACCGTCAAAGCGACGGGCATGTTAGCAAGGCAGATTACAAAAAGGGAAAACTTGAAGGAGGGCTTGAGGGAAACGTATGGAACAATGGTATATTGGATTTTCAACTGCGTTTTAGAGATTCTGATCAGGGTTTGTGGAGTACTGAATTTCCAATTGATTCCACATTCAGGGTAAAAACGAATCAGTTTAATCTGTTGGGAAATCTGGAACAAAATTTTAATCCGGACTTTTCAGGATTTATAAATGCAGATATTAGTTATATCGATCATAAAAATCGGTTTGACTATGTGCAAAGTTTTTCGTCCTTCCAATTTGGTGGAAATTATGGGCGAGGGCAGACATCGTTTTTCTTCGAGGGGCAATTTGATATCAATAGCTCGGAAAGAAAACAGGTATCATTTGATTATGTGGATGATCCACCATTTGCGAAAATTGATAATTCAATCCTTGGCGGAACAGTAAAAGCTCGTCAAAAGATAAATAATTTTTCAATAGCGGCCGGAACTACGTTGCAAAGCGTGGAACAAAAAAATGTTGTAAAAAACACAGAGATAGGTGTCTTTCCGGTTGCTGAGATTGCATTTAACCACAACGAACATGTAAACTTGCTTTTAAAATATCAGCCTGGCTATGGATTTCAATCGATGCAACAGTTGGTAGAGGCATTTCCGATTGCAGATTTTGCAGGATTTTATCCAACAAAAATAAAAAACCATGCCATTGCCGTATTGCAACTAAAACCAATCGAGCAATTGCGGCTGCAATTGCAAAGTGATTTTAAGAATACGGAAAGTTATCCTGTTGTTTATTCTTCTTATTATGACTCGACTTCTGGAGAGCCTTCAACAACTCTAAATTACCAATATCCTTATTGGGAATACAGATACATAGAAGATGCACAAATATGGAAGAATACAGTTCAAATTTACTGGACAGTAAATGAGATAATGTCATTAAAAGGATGGATTAGCTACTATTACTCAAAAATTAATACTTTGGACAGTATGGGAAACAGAGTTTCAAATAACAACATTCCGTATCTTCCTCAGCTGTACAGTAAATTAGACTTTAAATGGGCTTTTTATAAACAACACGAACTTAGAATTATTGGAGAACATATCGGTAAACGATTTGATGATGTTGCTAATTCGGTAAAATTAAAAAGCTATTTTTTGCTGAATGTCAGTGTAAAATTTAAAATCATTGAGTATCTGGCATTGAAAGTATTTGGAAATAATATATTTGAGGAGACATATCAAATTTACAATACGTATTCTGCCCCTGGAATAACAGGTGGTACGGCATTAGAATTTAAATTTTGAAATTATCTACTGAAGGAGAAACTTGATGAATTTGTTTTCTATACTCGCAAAGGGGGGGTGGCTAATGATTCCCATCGCGCTCTTTTCTATCATTGCAATGGGAATTTTCGTCGAACGGTTACTTGTTCTTCGCAAGACACGAATAAATCTCAATGCATTTTTGCTAAAATTAAGGCAGCAAATTTCAAGAAAAGATATAGAAGGCGCATTGAATTTATGTGCAAGCACCGATAGCCCGGTAGCCAGGGTGTTGGAAACCGGTCTTAAAAAACACAGCCAGACAAAACCGGATATCCGGGATGCAGTCGAAAGTGCCGGACGGGCTGAAATTTATCAGCTGGAAAAAGGATTTGGGGCGCTTGCTACTCTTGCTGGTGTGGCTCCACTTACAGGATTTTTAGGAACCGTAACGGGAATGATTCAAGCTTTTATGCGAATCCAGGAGTTAGGGGGTAACGTTAATGCTACGGTTCTTGCCGGTGGAATCTGGGAAGCACTCATTACCACAGCCGCGGGATTAGTGGTTGGTATTTTAACCTTATTGGGATATAACTACCTGGTGGCAAGGGTGGAACATTTTGTATTTGATCTGGAAGTGAGTTCAAGCAATTTATTGGAATTATTAACCGGTGATTTTGAAGAAGAGGTTACCTTAAAATGAAGTTTGAAACAGAGCGTAAATTTCTCGCTACATTTAGTTTTTCTTCGTTGACGGATATTGTTTTGCTTCTATTAATATTCTTTTTGTTATCATCGTCTTTTATCATTCAACCTGGGATAAAAGTGATCTTGCCAAGTACCCGAACGGCAGATGCACATTCTGAAAAAAGTATCTATGTTACCATTAGTAAGCAGGGGAATGTTTACCTCAATGACAACCAAATAAGTCTGGGTCAGTTAGGAGCAGAACTAAGGAGATTTTTAGTCAGTGGAGAGAAACAGGTTGTTGTAATTATGGCTGATAAGGAAACTAATCTGGAAACTGCGGTTAAGGTTATGGATATTTGTAAATCCGCCGGCGCAGAAAAATTCTTAATCGCAACCCAGCAATTGCGAGAATAATTAAAAAATTTCCTTTTAGTCAAACTTGTTGAAAATTCAAGAGTATTAAAATTGACAAATTACACATTATTTTATTTAATTAATTAGTATGAAACATTTATTCAAAGATGAATGGTTTATTTCTGTATCAACAACCACCATTTTACATTTACTCCTGTTAAGTTTTTTTCTTATTCTTAAAATAAATTTCAATCCGGTCATTTCAGAATTTGTTGAAATAAGTTTTACCGGAGGGTTTGAAGGGTTTACGGAAGAATCTGTTCTGGCAGAAGAGAATATTAGTGAATCGGAGAAATTTGCCGAATTGGAAAAAAACGAATCAAGAATGAGCCTACGTGATATTGATTTACCTGAACGCCGGACGCTTGACTTAAATGAGCAGGAAATAGTGGAAAGCCTACCAAGGGAATTAAATAAAAAAATTGATGGACCTCCGGGAATAAAGCAAATACCTATTACAACATTGCCTGAGAGCAAAACCGGACAAATTTATAACCCCTTTCTAAAACAGGAAAAGCAGGCTGATGCGGGAATATTTCAAAAAAAATTGGATGAAAAATTGCTTCAGGGTACTCAAAAAGTGAGTATTGATGTAAATGGTGAATTTGAAATTGATTGGATGGGTGATATTAAAAGAGAAATATCACAGAAAAATCTTCCCATCTTTCCACCTGATGTGCAAAGAGAGGCAACCATAAAAATTCAATTCACCGTTCTGCCAAATGGATTGGTTGGTTCAGCAGTACTATTACTAAAAGGTGATACAAAATTGGAAAATGTTACCCTGGAAACTTTTAAAACATGGAGATTTAATCCTCTTCCTGAATATGTTACTCAAGAATCACAAACCGGTATTATCACCTTTCGATTTAAATTGCAGTAATCTCATAAGTATTTAATTTTGAGCTATTCGGTTTCGACGGAAATTTTTTTGATAGTTTCAAATATTACCATTCCTTCCACATTTTTTACTACTTCCACACCCTGAAAATACTGTACTTTTTAACATTTGATAAGTAGGATCTAATTTTTGTGATTTTATCCACAGTGAAAAATCGTTTTTCGTTTAATATAAGCATGTAACATTCCATTAAAACAAGGAGGTCTTAAGGTGAATCCTGGAATATGGAAATTATTCTTAAATGGAAAACATTTATCAGATTTGAATAAAATTATATCTCCCAGACAGAAGAAAATCTTTATAAATAATATTTTTAGAAGTAACCCTGAAGATTATTATAGAATTGTAAAGCTTATTAATATTTTGCCTACCTGGACACAAGCCGCAAAACTTCTTAGCCTATGCTTCCGGGAACGCGAGATCGATCCCAATTCCGAATTGGCAATGCAATTTAGTAATCTGGTCTATTTCCGCTATTTTCCGAAGGAAATCCAGTATTGAAAAATGATATTGATCCCTGTTCGACTCAACACGATTTCAAATCCTATATGAGAAATTCTATTTTGTTAATTTAGGAATTTATCATTGGTTGTCTAAATATTTCTTCCGAATTATTGTTGATGATTTTTCTGTTAATGATTTGGTAATTAACTTCATTTCTGATATTGTTACAAAGGAAATAAAGTAAGCTCTAAGGCAGATTGGTTCATATTCAAAAAGCAATGCATTCCATAAGTTACAATATACAACCACTACTTTGATTTTAGAAGAAAGAGGTGATTTAAAACTGGTTCAAGAAATTCTGGGTCATCCACAAATTATCATCAAACATATTTATAATCAAAACTGTTTCGGAATGGAAAATGAAGGCTCTGGAGACATCGTTCTATTAATAGACTTTCAATCCAAAACACGAATTAATCGAGAAATAATTTGGTGAAAAGATTAGTTTACACTTTTGATAGTACTCCATCTTGAAAGAATGTCCAACAATATGTGTAGCTGTCCCCCATTGGGGTCGTCTACATTTTAGGCGCTAGGCACAGGCTGAAGCTACATGCCACACGATTTTTCTCTTTTCATTTTACTTATCAAAGGCACTCGCGCACTTAGGTAAGCGATTATCTTCCTCGTTCATATAGAAATCTCTCGGATGAAAGGAGTGTTTACTTTTCCCGCTGCTCTGGGACCCTCATTCTGCAACTACAGTTCGATCTCAGCGGCACTCAGCGCTATCTTGCAGACACAGTACGCCGGTTGTCTTAAATTCGCGGCCCCGTTTGCTCTTGTTAGATCATGGTTTTGCGTTCGTCTATCGGCTTAGAGCCACGCGCGCGCGGGCGAGGTTTTCAGTTGCGTTCCTGTGGTTGGGGTCAACACGCAAAGCTTTGGCGAACTGCTGAGCGGCAGCGGCGAGAGCTCCGCGCTTGGCGAGGATCACACCCAGGTTGTTGTATGCATCAGCATGGTTCGGGTCCAGCTCCAGGGTGGCCCGATAGGCGGCTTCGGCGTGCCTGTCCTCGCCTAGGTCCCCCAGTACGACACCTAGGTCGTAATGCGCTTCGACAAGCGTTCGATCTAGGCGGATAGCTGTTTCCAGCTCTACACGCGCTTCGGTTTTGCGGCCGATTTCGGACAGGAGCACGCCAAAGGCTTTGTGCACGGCAGGGTTCCATGGTGCGAGGCGTACTGCCTCCCGATAATGGACCAATGCAGCCTCGTTGTCACCAGCTCGTCGAAGCAGGGTCGCTTTCTGGAAATGGGTTTCGCCATCCTGCGAAGTCGCTGCCATGGCTAGGTTGACAAGGCGCTCGGCTTCATCGTGTTTGCCGGCCCATAGCAACACATTCGACAGGTTCTTTAGTGCCACCGCATGGGCTTGTTGGTCCAGGCTGCTCTCCAGTTGCTCGCTGATCTCGGCGATCACGGTGGAGTTCCACGTTGCAGCCGGAAAGACGATCCCCTGGCGCTTCATCTCCTGAATGATAGTCAACGCGAGTAGTCGATTACCCTCGATTGTCGGATGTACATGGTCCAAGAACAGCTCCGATCCTGGAATCCCATCAGGCGAGTGTTCGTTGACAATGCGCACGAAGTCGACGAGCCCAGTGTTTCTCTCGCGGGCGACGTCGGAGACGATCGCACGAACAGGCGTTAAGGCCCTTAGCGGACAGACGTCCTCGTCGCGGGCGACGGTGAACACTCTTCGTGCTTCTTCTATCCGAGCAAGGGCGCGAAGAGCCTGCCCCTTCAGGTAAAGCAACTCAGCATCGCGATCGTCGAGAGTCAGCGCCTGTTCGGAGATGGTTAGTGCGTAGGCATGATCGCCTTCCTCCAGAGCTTTGGTCGCGGCAAGTTTGAGCGTGTCGACGTTTCGGATGTCAAAAGCGCTCATCCGAGAGCTGGGCTCGCTTTTGAAGGGCGAGAAGTCTCCGATATTGGAGGCCGGCGTTACTAGAATTAACTTGGCGCCGGCGCGCTCGCTGATGTGCGTCATGCGTGTTAGGCTGGTCCGGTAGTGATCGAGTACGGCGACACGCATTTCGTCGTCTCTGTGGTAGTCTTCGGGGCCTACGGAGCGGTCGAGCAATGCACTGACTTCGGTAGAAAGCATAGCGCCCCGCTCGTAGGTAATGTCGTAGAGCGCGCTATACAACCGCATCCGCGATAGTAGCGCCCCGAGATTACGCACGAGCTCTGGTGTTTTCAGTAGCTTGTCGTACGTCCGTTTTTCGAGGAACTCGTTGTGCCCAGAGTAAACGATGAATAGATCGGGTTCGTAATCGGCGAGTTCCTCCATGAGTCGGGCTACTCGGTAGCTCGCGTAGCTTATCCCTCCAGCGTTAACGACCTCCCAGCGACGACTGGGATCGACTAGTGGAAGGAAAAGGCGCAGCCAGCCGCAGAAAGAGGTGCGGTCGTCGTAAGGTCGCCCGTAGGTCGTTGATCCCCCGATGCAAAAGATGCGGGTTACACCTTCTGCCTTGCGAGCCGGAAAGCGCTGCAGGTTGAACCACCGAATCTTGTTGTGTGAGGTCTCGAAGATCGGTTCTCCATTCGACATAGTGTGTTTGCGAAAGAGCGGTGCGTAGCTGGAGAACCCGACATAGGGATCAGAGCGCTCGTACAGCGGTACCACTCCGGCCGCCAGTAGGATCAACTCAACCAAGACAAAGAATGCGGTGCTAACGCCACAGCCCAACGCGAGCTTCTTTCCGAACTCCGCCATCAAAAGTAACTCCCCGGTAGCAAGGCACAGTCATTCGCCATGGTCCTTGAGTTGTTGTACATCGTAAATCCCTTTTCGTATTCACATGGTGTCAAAAATTGATGTAAAGTCTTCATCTATTTATTTTCTCTACAGAGAATTTTGCGAAAAGCGATATCCTGTTTGCAAAGTGTTTTCTTATTTCGCGCGCTATACGCTTTTTGTTTTTGAGATGGTTTGGGAGCTTGTCGATAACTACCATCATGCTAATCATTTGATTAAAGTTCACTCATACTTTTATGGTAAGTCACCCTAACGAGTAATTATATAAAATTACTAATAGCACCATAAGAATTTATATTTTATTAATTCAGAAACAAGTAATAATTAAATACTATTAAAGGATTGAATTTTATAACACACCAGTTGGAGTAAGATGGGGAAACGGAATAACATCCGCATTGAAATTGAGGCTTTAAGAAAAGGGGTGATTTCAGTCTTCACTATCTTCCTTGCCCACATGACACCTATTATCAAAAGTGGTATTACCGTGGACAAATCGCTTCTAAATGTGTACTATGTTTTTAAGCAATTGGCTGGGATGGAAAAAGACTGGGCAACAATGGGTGCAATTTTTGTCTAAATATGTTCATATCTGATCAAATTGTCAAAGAAAAAGCCCGATAGGGAGTCGGGCTTTTTCTATTTGTTTATAAAGGGTTTAGGAAAGCGGGGCCGACGAGACTCGAACTCGCGACCTCCGGCGTGACAGGCCGGCGTTCTAACCAACTGAACTACGACCCCATTCATTTTTAGGCGAAAAAATATAGGTTAAGTGCTATGCAAAATCAAGTTCTTTTTATTTTCAAAAAGGAGAGAGGTATGGCGTGTGATATCTTTTTTTTAAAATTCAATTTATCTCGTATTTTTTTAACTTTGACATGAAAGTACTGCGATGGATTCCAAGTTTTTCAGCCGTTCGGAGTTTATTGAAATTATTCTCCCGCAGCGCCTTAACTATGATTTTTTTCTCAAATGAGTCAACTAAATCGGTTAACGAGTGGTTTAAATCAATAACCTCCTCTTCCCTAGACTCAGAGTCAGTAAGAAAATTCGGAAAATCTTTTACTGTTAATGAATTGGTTTTATTCAATACAATTGCTCGTTCCATTAGATTTTGTAGTTCCCGAATATTCCCCGGCCAATCGTATGATTTCAAGAATCCCATTACTTCATCATCAATGGCTTCAATTTTTTTATTAAAATCTTTATTAAATTTTTCCAGGAAATGACTTACAAGAAGCGGAATATCATCTTTGCGCTCCTTGAGAGGTGGCACATCGATAGGGATTACATTTAGTCGATAGTAGAGATCTTGTCTAAAAAACCCCTTCTTCATTGCCTCTTCCAGATTTCGATTAGTCGCTGCGATAATTCTTACATCCACTTTCTTTGTTTCCGTACCTCCTACTTTTTCAAATTCACCCTCCTGTAATACTCTTAATAATTTCAGTTGCATATTGGGGGAGATATCACCAATTTCATCCAGAAAAATTGTCCCATCATGCGCGAGTTCAAATCGGCCGATCTTGTCCTTTATAGCCCCCGTAAAGGCTCCTTTTACATGCCCGAATAATTCACTCTCTAAAAGGTTTTCGGCCAAAACTGCGCAATTCACCTTTACAAAAGGCTTTTTCACTCTTTCCGAATTAAAATGAATTGCATTTGCGATGAGCTCTTTACCTGTACCGCTATCACCTCTAATGAGTACAGTCGCATTTGATTTTGCAATATCTTTTACAAGATCAAACAGTTCCAACATTCGTTTATTCTTACCAATAATATTTTCAAAGTTATATTTTTTGGCAAGTTTTTCTCTTAAGTATTGATTTTCTTTTATCAGAGACTTTAGCTGTGAAATGGTTTCTACTTTGGCAACTATTTCGTCAAGCCGCAAAGGTTTCAAGATATAATCTTTGGCTCCTTTCTTCATAGCTTCTACAGCGGTTTCAATCGTTCCATGGGCAGTGATCATTATGATTGAGACGTCCTGATATTTTTTGCGAACCATTTCAAGAAGTGTCATGCCGTCCATTTCTGGCATAAAGATGTCGGAGATCATAATATCTGGTTCGCACTCACGAATATTATTTAATGCTTCAACTCCGTTACGAGCAGTATAGGTTTCGTAATCATTTTTTTCGAATAATTCTTCCATTAAATCCAATGCATCAACTTCATCATCTACTATTAATATCTTAGTCTTCAATATAGAACCTCCTCTGGGGTGAAAATATTACTTCTTCTTTTTCACTTTCTTAGTTGTACTTCTTTTCTTTGATACCTTATTGTCATTTCTCGGCTCGGTGTCATTCTCAACCATTTCATAGATAGGGAAATGTAATCTTAGAATTCCAGATTGATTTCCTGTTTGATCAGCAATTATTTTACCTCCATAGTTTGAAAAAATGGTGTGCATAATTGCTAACTCCAAACTTGAATGATTGTCATGTTGGGAAAGCAACTTAAAAGGCTCAAAGATTTTTTCGAGCTGGAGTGGTTTATCAAATTCCATTTGTAGATCCAGCCATGGCTTAGCAGTATACGATTTACTGATTTTACCGGAAATTTCGATATTTAATGTATTCTCACATAATTCATTTAATGCTGAAAACAAATATATAAAAGCATTCCTCAGTTGAGACCGATTAGCTTCAATTGAAATGATTATATCTTTTGGAAAGGGGTTATAATGTAGGTGAATCCGCGTACTATTGCTATTAAAGTCTTTTAAAATCGATTCAAAAAATTCGCTAAAGGATAACGATTCTGGAATAGTGTCATCACGATTTGTATTAAACTGTAATAATCTCTCTATAATTTCAGAAATACGGTCGATCTGGCGGTCGATAATTTCAAAAGATTTTTCAAACTTCGGGTAATTAATTTCATTCTTAAGTAATTGAAAGCGTCCCGATAGAATATTTATTGGATTTCTGATTTCATGAGCGAGAGCATTTGCAAGGCTGGTAATAGAAGCAAGTTTTTCCTTTCTTAATATACGGTTAAACAATTCATTTTGAAGAGATGTCGTTTCCATGGAAATTATGATTCCTTCCACATGACCATCGTGGGTGTATAAAAAATCCGCACTTAAATTTACATCAATGGATTCCTTCGCTTCGGGTTCAAGACCCACTCTATACCCACCTATTTTTTTCCCTAGCATTAATTGCTGATAAACATGATTTAACACTTTGAAACCATCGCTTATATAATATTGCAGGTTTCGATTTAATAAAACATCTAAACTGGAGTTTAAAAACCGTTGAGTAGCCAGATTTGTATATTGAATATCAAAATCTAGGTTAACAACCAGAATTGCTTCGCTACTGCTATTAAGCAAGTCTTCAAAAAATCGCCGGGTTTTCAAATTTTCTTCAATAAGGCGCTGGTTTTCCTCTCTCAATTTTAATTGCCTACTCGCCTGCCGAATCGCATTGCGAAAAACTTCCGAAGTAAAGGGTTTGATAAGGTAGGTATCCACACCCTGATTTAGAGCATTAATTGCATTCTCAATTGCGGTATTGCCGGTAATGAAAATCGAGTAAATATTAGGAAATTTTGCTTTAAGATCTTTATAAATCTGAAGTCCTGTACCATCCGGGAGCATAACATCCAGAACTGCTATATCAAAATGATAATGCTTTATTAGAAAATTGGCCTCGGTACGAGAATGAGCTGTTTTTACTTCATAACCCAACGCTGTGAGTTGGTGCTGTAGATCTTCACAAATCCCTTTTTCATCATCAACTAAGATTACTTTCCACAATTTCATTACTTATTCTTACTACTCCTCGAGTACTTTAATAAAATATTCCCTTCGATTTAGAAAGAGATTTATTCGTCTCAACACGGTTTCTTTTCCCAGTATATACATCAGTTCAAAAATACCCGGACTTGCGGTCTTCCCTGTTAATGCCAGTCGGAGAGGATGAATTATACTAGCCGCAGAAATTCCTTTTTCATCAGCAAATTCCCGCAACTGTTTCTCAATACTCTCTTCGTTGTATCGAGACAGATCCATCAATTGAGTTGCATATTCGGCGATTACATTCCAAATATCGGATTCTTTTAAAAATTTTTTAATACCTTTCTGATCAAAGTCCTTCGGATCACTAAAGAAATAGATTCCTTCCTCTACAAAACCGGAGAGAGTTACCACCCTTTCTTTCATTAATTGTATCACTGACAAAACGTAGTCTCTTTTGTTCTCAACATGTTGTTCTGCCACGATGTTTTTTGAGATTAAATATTTCTTTACAAAGGTAAGGAGTTTCTCTGCATTACAAGTCCTAATATAATGGCCATTTATCCACCGTAATTTATCTTCATCAAATATTGCACTTTTTTTCGAAATATTTTTGATGGAGAATAATCCTAAGATTTCCTCCAAATCCAATAATTGTCGATCATCCCCTGGAGACCATCCCAGAAGCGCAAGATAATTGATTAGTGCTTCAGATAAGAATCCACGCTCGCGGAATTCCGCTATTGATGTCGAACCATGCCTTTTACTGAGTCTTTTACCGTCAGCACCTAAAATCAAGGGCAAATGTGCAAATGAGGGAGGAGTCCATTGAAATGCTTTGAAAAGCAATATTTGTTTTGGAGTATTGGAAATATGATCCTCTCCGCGAATCACATTTGATATCCTCATTTCATAATCGTCTACTACAACAGCCAATTGGTAAGTTGGCGTCCCATCAGATCTTAAGATAATAAAATCGTCAAGTTCCATATGGTTTATTCTAATATTACCCCTTGTTTCATCTTGCCAGCTGGTAACTCCCTCAGACAATTTAAGTCTGAGGGTAAAAGGAGTTTTTTCCGTAAGTTTCTGTTTAATCTCTTCTTCAGAAAGGTCTCTGCATGTTCGGTCATAGAGAAATGCCGAGCCCGATTTTTCGGCTTTCTTACGTTTGGTATCAAGTAATTCATTACTGCAAAAGCAAAGATAGGCTTGACCCTTTTCTAAAAGTGAAAAGGCCAGTTTCTTATATACTTCGATTCGTGAGCTTTGATATAAAATGTCTTCATCCCAATTTAAACCCAGCCAACTCAAATTATCCAGTATGATTCGGGTGTTTGCTTCACTCGATCTGATCTGGTCTGTATCCTCAATACGGAGTAAAAACTTCCCGCCATGTTTTCTCGCGTATAACCAGTTAAATAAAGCGGTTCTCGCTCCTCCTACGTGAAGATGCCCGGTAGGACTGGGAGCAAATCGAGTTTTAATTTCGGAATTATTATGTTCACTCATTTATAATATTTAAGTGTGAAGTGTAGAGGCGATAGACTGAATTTCCATGAGAGTTATTTTACTATCGGCGATAGGAATAAATTTGATTAACAATAAGAACATTTCTTAAAAGGCGTGATGGAACTCCAAACCCCCTCATATTCGTATTGTCTTTTTGATAGATTTAATAGGTGCGACGGAAAAAATTAAGAAATCAACTTTGTTTCGAACAAGGAGTCTTTTTCAAATTTGTTCATCATTTTTTTTGATTATTTTTGATCTGGGTCCGGATATATTCTAAGACTTCTGGTAATTTTTTTGAATCTTTTGCACCGGCTGTTGCCAAATGTGGTCTTCCACCTCCACCACCTCCGACAATCTTAGCTGCTTTACTTACCATTTCACCGGCATTCAATAAATGGTTTTGGACAATGTCATCGGTAACAACGCACACAAAATTCATTCTTCCATCTTTATGATTAATAAAAAACCCTACTGTGTATTTACTTACTGCCCTTAATCGATCTCCTAATTGTTTTAAATCATTAATGTCTAGGTCATGAAATTCTTGGCATACAAAAGTCATCTTGCCAATCTTCTCCGAATTTTTGATTAAATCATCGATCCTGCTCAGTACTCTTTCGGTTTTGAATTTTTGATTCTCTTTTTCCAAAACACGGATTTGATTAATCAACTCATTGATCTTTTCTGAAATTTCGTTTGAACTTACATTCAGCAAATTGCCGAGTTCCCTTGATAAATCTCGGTTTTGTTGGGCATATTCTACTGCTTTTGGTCCGGTAAGAGCTTCGATTCGGCGGATGCCGCTTGCAACACTTGTCTCCTCGGTTATTAAAAAGAGGCCGATTTCACCGGTGCGTTTTACATGAGTTCCACCACACAGTTCACGGCTAAAATTTCCTATCGTGATCATTCGGACGGTATCCCCGTATTTTTCACCAAATAAAGCCATCGCTCCCACTTTTCTTGCCGACTCAAATTCTGTGATTTGAATATCCAGAGGAAGATCATCCTGAATTTTACCGTTTACGATCGTCTCAATCTCTCCAAGCTGCGCGGATGTAATTTTTTTAAAATGGGTAAAATCGAAACGGAGGTGATCCGGAGCCACCAACGAACCAGCCTGATGAACGTGGACGCCCAAGACTTTTCTAAGAGCGGAGTGTAAGAGATGAGTTGCAGTGTGATTATACATTGTGGGGAATCGAAGATTGTTATCCACCGTAGCTCTTACAATTGGATTATCAAATCTTTCAACATGACCATTCCGACAAACATGGATAATATCCTCTCCCTCTCTTTGAGTATCGATAACCTCCAACTCAAAATTATTACCAACTATTTTTCCTTTATCACCTACCTGACCTCCACTCTCGGCGTAAAAAGGGGTTTCATTTAAAACGAGATGATAAACATCATCATAAACGGCAAATTTATGAATTTCAGTTTCAATGCTTAATGAATCGTAGCCGATAAACTTGGAAGAGTTTAGAGAAGGAGTTAAAATTTCCCATTGATCTGGTTTTGAGATATGCTGCTCAAATTTTCCGGCTTTTCGAGCTCGATCCCGTTGTTTTTCCATTTCGCTAACGAATCCCTTTTCGTCTACCTCAAGATTTTGTTCTTGTGCCATAATTCTGGTCAAGTCGAGTGGAAATCCATATGTATCATATAGGCGAAATGCATCTTTGCCGGAAATTCGTTTTTGTTTATTTTTCCGACTTTGATTAACAATGCCATCAAATATCTCGAGACCCCGGTCAAGCGTCTTGTTAAAACTTTCTTCCTCGGAATTGATAACCTCCATCACATAATTCGTCTTTTCTTTTATCTCCGGAAATGCATCTCCCATAACATTGACCACGGTTGGTACAAGTTGGAATATAAACGGTTGCTTCATATCCAATTTTCGGGCATAGCGTGAAGCTCTGCGAAGTATTCTGCGAAGCACATAACCTCGCCCTTCGTTGGAAGGTATTGCGCCGTCGGTAATAGAAAAAGTAAGCATTCGGATGTGGTCGGCGATTACCCTGGAGGCGATTTGCTGGTCCTCTGTCATTTTTCCGTATTCTCTATTTGCCACCCTTCCTACGTGCTCGAGAATAGGCTTAAAAAGGTCTGTCTCATAGTTGGAACGAACATTTTGCAGCACAGCAACCACTCTCTCAAATCCCATTCCGGTATCCACGTGTTTTTCCGGGAGCTGATGTAAGTTGCCCGCTGTGTCCCGATTAAATTGAATAAATACCAAATTCCATAATTCAATAAATCGGGCGCAATCACCATTGACCTTACATTTGTGTCCTTTGATATTCCTTTTGTCACATGTTTGCGATCCCAAATCGATGTGGATTTCGGAGCAGGGTCCACAGGGGCCGGTATCGCCCATTTCCCAGAAATTGTCTTTTTTATCAAATTGTAGTACCTGACCAGGATTTATATCAGTAACGGCTTTCCACAACGATTCCGCTTCTTCATCTGGCTCTAGATTTTCTAGTTTATCACCTGCAAATACAGTTGCCCATAGTTTTGATTTTGGTAATTGCCACACCTCGGTTAGTAGCTTCCAACCCCATTCAATTGCCTCTTTTTTGAAGTAATCCCCAAAAGACCAATTCCCAAGCATTTCGAAAAATGTATGGTGATAGGTATCATGCCCCACCTCCTCCAGATCATTATGTTTTCCGCTTACTCTGATGCATTTTTGTGAATTTGCTGCTCTCTTGTATGATCTTGTACCAGTTTCAAGAAAAACATCTTTGAATTGGTTCATCCCGGCATTTGTAAACAAAAGGGTGGGATCATCCAGAGGCACAACTGGTGAACTTGGGACAAAGGTATGACCATGTTGTTTGAAAAAGTCAATAAATTCTTTTCGTATTTCTTCAGAAGTTTTCATCTAAAATTCTTAATTCTTCCGGATATTAAAAAATTAATTTCGCATTATCGGGATGATGAATTAAACCTGAAATATAGATTCTGATAAATTTCATTACAAGGAGTTTTGAAAGGTGAATTTGCTTCAATTTTGTTAGATTGTCACATAATATTTACAATAATTCTTTGCTGGACAGATATCGCATTTTGGATTTTGTGCTTTACAGATTTTCCGTCCATGCCAGATTAGCCAGTGGTGTGCCGCAGACCACTTGTATTGCGGAATATTATTCATTAATTGCAGTTCGGTGGAATGAACATCTTTTGCTTCTGTGAGCCCGAGCCGGTTTGAAACACGGAAAACGTGTGTGTCGACGGCAATTGCATCATGATTGAATCCGACGCTTAAAACAACATTAGCGGTTTTACGGCCCACACCGGGAAGTTTCATTAATTCCTCCCTTGAATTCGGGACTTCCCCATCATATTTCTCCAGAAGCATCTTTGTGGCTGCAAGAATGTTCTTTGCTTTGTTCTTATATAATCCAATTTGACGGATTTTATCTTCTAAATCGTTTTGAGATAGTTTTGAAATTGATTGGGGATCAGGATATTCATAAAAAATTTTTTGGGTAACTTTGTTTACCTGTACATCGGTTGCTTGTGCAGATAGTATTGTGGAAATAAGAAGTTGATATGTTGTGCCAAATTCCAGTGCTGTGGATGATTTTCCATAATGAGTCTCCAATAATTTTAATATTTTGTTTATAATCCTCTTCTTTAACATAATAACTATATCATAAAATTATAGATTTTGATATTTCATTTTGTAATTCCTTTGCGACACCGTCTCGATTTTTTGGAGTGAGTTCCATTGTTTGAAATCCGGCAATTTTTTTGACTGATTCAATCCACTGATTGCCCCGTATGGCTATGCTTGCGATTATAGGCGTTTTGCACTTGATTAAATCTTCAACCCAGTTACGAAAGGTTGGTGAAAAACTCTCCATCTTTCCAATTTCATCGATGAGGTACAACTTAGGTTCCGGTTGCATATTTTTTAGGCGAATCACAATTTCATCAATACTCTCTATTTTAACAAAATATTTCCCTACACGGTAACCCGATTTGAAATCCACATGAGACATAGTCTTTTCGTATCCATCAAATGTTGAAATAGAGAATCCCGTTCTTTTAAAGCCTGATCTGATTTCTTCAGTATAGAAACCATTAATATAATTTGGCGGGAGAATATGCGCTAATTTTTTTATAATCGTGGTTTTTCCAACACCAGGATTGCCGGTAATAAATAGATTTTTCACAAAATTCCACCAATTAATTATGATCATAATTTAAGATTTTTCTTTTCCTAATGGTACTTCGCATTTTATGAAATATTTACAGAATGACAACATTTCTCCAGACACATTTTCTATGATTTGACTAAAAGTTTTTTAAAAATCTTGATTTTTTTTTCACAGATGTTTAAACTAAATACAGATACTGCATATTTTCACATTTTATTCAATAAAATTCGAGAGGAGGTTCTATGAAGTACAGACTGTTGTTCTTTGCTATATCCACAATTGCCACTGGAGTGCTGAATGCAGGTGGTTTTAATCTATATGAATTTGGTGCCCGCGCTTCTTGCATGGGGGGTACAGGTGTTGCCTATCCATGGGACGCCTCGACAATTTTTTATAATCCCTCAGGAATTGCGTTTTTAGAGGGAACCCAATTTTATGGCGGTTTGGATCTCGTTACGTCGAAAGCAAAGTTTACCGGCAACCAACCGATTTTAGGTGGAACTGAACATGAAACCAAGGAGAATTGGTTTACCCCAATTCATTTCTATTTCTCCCAAAGATTTAACGAAAATCTAGCTGCGGGGGTTGGTGTGACCAACCCATTTGGGCTTGGAGTGGAATGGAAAGATGATTTTCCGGGGAGAATCATATCCCGGAGCTCAGAAATTATCTCTTTTTATTTTTCTCCGGTTGTTGCGTATGCCCTTTCAGAAGGATTAAGTGTGAGTGGGGGTCTGGATGTGGTATTTTCCAGAGTTGAATTAAAAAGAAGTACCTATATTTTCGATAGCCCTGGTTCGATTGGTTATGAGGTAGCAGAGGTCACCTTGAAAGGACCTTCCAATGTTGGTGTAGGGTTTACTGCATCATTAATGTATAAATCCGAAAAAGGTGGCATTGGATTTATGTACAGGCATAAAGTGAAGCAAAAATTTAAAGACGGCGATGCAACTTTTGAGATATTTCAAAATCTTTCCGTACCACAAGCAGTTGCTATTGCCACAGGGGCGTTGATTGATCAGAACGTATCTACTGAGTTAACCTACCCCAATATTGCAGTGGCAGGAATTTATCATAAACCCTTCGACTGGTTCGGCTATGAAGTCAATGTGAACTGGTTTGGATGGTCCACAGTCGATCAACTGGTCTTAAATTTTTCTGCTGAGGATCCTGATGATCAACTGCCGACTCAAACGGTTCATCTAAATTATTCTGACTCTTGGCAAGTAAGAGTTGGTGTTAATTTTAAACCCATCGAAAAGCTCGATATTTATGGGGGATATATCTATGATTTGACACCTCAACCAATCGAGAGTGTTGGACCACTCCTTCCCGATGCAAACCGAAGTGATTTTTCGATTGGGGCTGGTTACGCAATGGGTAAATTCCGGGTGGATGCAGGTGCAATGCTGGTTAATTTTGAGGAAAGAAGTACGGTGGAGGACGGAGAAGGTAAAAATGATAATGGATTTGACGGCACATATAATTCTCTTGCGAATTTATATTTCCTTAGTTTAGGCTTTAATTTATAACAATTGTTTAAAAAGAGTGGAGAGTTCACATGAAAAAACTAATTGCCTTTATCATTATTGTTGGTCTGATGATATTTATTAATTGTGAAATAAACCAGCCAGACGCACCGGTGCTTAATATTTCACGGAATACATTAGCCATTAGCAAAATCATTGCCCTTGGAGCAAGCTATACCTCAGGATTTCAATCGGGCGGATTGGTTGAGAGTTTTCAGAAAAAAAGTTACCCTTACCTGATAATGCAGCAAATGGGACGACAAAGTGAATTTGAAATGCCCTGGATTGATTCTCCCGGAATAAGTAGCGTATCCGGGCAAGGACCATTAAAATGGGTGAATGGGCAAATCGTCCCCGGGGACCCTTATACAGATCCGTTGGCACTCTTAAAAAATGCACTTCTTGCGCGACCTTATGATAATCTCGGGGTGCCGGGGGCAAAAATTGGAGATGTTTTGAGCACGGTAAGCAGTCAAACAAACCCTTTCTATGGAATTGTTCTGCGTAATCCTAATTTTGCTAATACGAGTGAAACAGATCAGGGAATCATGCTTCAATCTGCCTTAGTGCTACTCTTGCTCCCTGGCGGGAACGATTATCTTGGCGCCGCTACCAGCGGTACAGCAATTGTGGAACCTGGCGCAGGTTTTACAATTACCTCACCCCAAAATCATTTGAGTCGCCTAACCCAGGTAATCGAACGGATTCAATCCTCAACAAGGGCAACAATTATCATGTCGAATCTACCTTATCCGAATCTTTTGCCGTATGTTAATTTATTGGATCCATTAGTTTATGTTGACGTCCCTGTTCCGGGTATCGGGACGGTTAAGCTGCCGGTGGTATTCGATGCTCAATTTCAACCGGTAAATTTTAGTCCCGATCCTAATAATCCCCTTTACTTACCTTTGGTCACCGAAGAGGGAATTGTGGGTGGTCAAGCAAGCCCTATAAAACATATTCTATTACCCTTCCTCAGTCAATATCAGGCCACCGGTCTTGGCGTTCCTGATTCTACTATTATTGCAAATACGCTAATAGGATTGGGCTTTGATCAAGTTACCGCGGCGGCTTTGGCCCAGCAGGCGGTACAAGGCTTGATTGCCGCAGGATTAACACCGAGCGGTGTTCCTATTCCGGGAACTTTGACTTTAACCGAAGCAGAGGAACAAATTGTTAATGATGCGGTGGATGATTATAACGCGAATATCCTTTCTGTTGCACAAAGTAAGGGTGTTCCGGTAGTTGATTTGATTACTCCCATTAACCAAATTATACAAAGCCCCGGCAGCTTTGGAGTAACGGCCTTGTTTGTTTTTTTTGATCCAAACACAACCATGTTTAGTTTGGATGGCGTTCATCCTAATGATGCTGGTCAAGCACTTATTGCCAATGAATTTGTCAAAAAAATTAATTCCACATTTGGTCTGCAAATTCCTAATATCAATCCCGGGAACTATACTGGTCAGTATTCCAGCTCAAGAATAACGCGAATTGCTCCGGGAGCAATTGAACAAGCTGTGAAGGTATTTAGCACACAAAATTAGTTAGCTGAAGCAGACAACTGAAAGCCCGAAAAGTATTTTGTGTTTCGGGCTTTTTCATAGTTAGAGGAGCGATAATCATTTTTTGGAGAAAAGATACACTCAAAATTTTATTTATTGAATTGCTTCTTTTCCAAAATCGTAGAGAGGGAAAGCTTTGCACATTTCATTTATCTCATTTCGTACCTGGTTATAAATATTTTCGTTATCGAGGTTTTTAAGCACACGATCAATAAAGCCGGCAATTTTTTGCATTTCTCCCTCTTTAAATCCGCGGGTAGTTAAAGCAGGTGTACCAAGTCGAATACCGCTGGTGACAAAGGGACTGCGTTCATCAAAGGGTACCATATTTTTATTTACGGTTATCCCGGAATCGTGGAGAGCGTTTTCCGCGTCGCGGCCGGTAATACCCGTTTTGGTGAGGTCTATCAAAAAAACATGATTATCCGTACCACCGGATACTATTTCGTAACCCTTTGAAATTAGTTCATCCGCAAGTACTTTGGCATTTGTGATTATTTGTGCGGCATAATCGATGAATGGTAGTTGGAGTGCTTCTTTAAATGCAACGGCCTTGGCAGCAATGATATGCATGAGCGGACCACCCTGAACACCAGGCATTACAGTGCTATCCAGGAGTTCCGATAGATTTTTGACACGACCTGATTTTGGGGCCACAATTCCCATGTCATTTTCCTTATCCTTTCCCATTAATATCATGCCACCCCTTGGACCTCTCAATGTTTTGTGCGTTGTAGTCGTAACTACATCACAATTCGGCAGAGGTGATGGATGCAACCCGGCAGCGATTAAGCCGGCAGGATGAGCTATGTCTGCCCATAAGATTGCTCCAACCCCGGCAGCAATTTCCTGAAACTTTTCAAATTCATAAAACCTACTATATGCACTTGCCCCCACAACTATTAGTCGTGGTTTATGTTCGCGAGCCTTCTGAGCTACATCATCCATATCGATGTATCCGGTTTCCTTTCTTACGCCATATGCCACAATGTTGTAGATTTTGCCGGAAAAATTGACTGGGCTGCCATGAGTGAGATGACCCCCATGAGCCAAGTTCATTCCCATAACCTTATCACCTGGTTTGCAGAAGGTAAAATAAACAGCCATATTTGCCTGGGCACCTGAATGGGGTTGGACATTTGCATATTCTGCATTAAATAATTCTTTGGCTCGATCCCGTGCAAGATTTTCGGCTTTGTCAACCCACTCGCAACCTCCGTAATACCTTTTTGCTGGATATCCTTCGGCATATTTATTTGTCATTACGCATCCCGCTGCTTGAAGAACCGCTTTACTGACGAAGTTTTCAGAAGCAATTAATTCAAGCGTATTGTTTTCTCTTTCAATTTCTCCTAAAATTGCCTGGAAAATATCTGGATCATCGTTTCTTATTTGTTCTAGCATGTGTAATTCCATTATTTTGATTTACAGATAAAATTTTCATAATGGCAGTGGTAATAAATAAAAGAACCAGACGTTTTAAAACAATTACAAAATATAATATTTTCTTGAATTGATTAAATATGAAAAATAGACCTAAAGAGAAGGCGGAACAAATTTTATATTTGATTATATCTGAGGCTTCGTAATAAAAAAAGGCAGCCAACGTTCGCTGCCTTTTCAATAAATAGTTAATAAATTTTGTGTTATTTCATCCAGGAATAACATTCCTCGCGTGGTTCTGAGCGGTTTTTCTGCATAAAATAATCTTCTTTAGTCGGCACTAAATTTCTTAACTGATTGGCTCTACGCTTGGCGTCAGCCGCATAATTTGGGTCTCGCTCTGCCTTATGATATTCACCAACGGCTTTTTGATAAACCAGTTTATCATCATATGTCAACTCCTTTTTAGATCGCTGATTTGAACAGTAATTTACCGCATTCTCGTAAACTTCACCCATAACCATATATGGTAATCCATTGGAAGCATCAATACTGATGGCTTTTCGAACATATGTTCTTGCCGATGTAAATTGATTTTGACGGGCATAAACCGAGGCAATCATACACATGATTTTTGTATTTCTGGGTTCGACCTGCAAAATATCCTTATAAATTTCAATAGCATTACTTATTTGGTTCAACGCTTCATAACTTCTTCCGAGATACTCCATTGCTGATGTATTTCGATTATTAATGGCAAGAATTACTTTAAATGGTTCGGTTGCGTCTTTGTAGAATCCTGCATCAAATGCCTCTTTGCCATAACGGTAAGCATTCTCAATATTGGTAGTATCCTTTTTATAGGTTTCTCTCAGAATTTGAAGCGGATCCCCGCCAAAATGAATTACCATTTGTGACAATAAACGGGAAGCTTCAACATCTGCAGGATCCAGGTCACACACTTTTTGTTGAGCTTCCAGTGCTTTTTCGTCTTCCAGTTGAAAATACAAGATGGCGAGTTTTGACCAATAGTCTTTTTTCTGCGGATCGATCTCCACTAATTTTTCATAATGGGGAATAGCACATTTAGTATGCCCTAATTTTTCGTGAACCAGCGCTGCCCAATAATTTAGGCTTGAATGATCGGGATACTTTTCAAGACCTAAATACGCTACCAATAGGGTACTGTCTGGCTCATTGAGGCGAAAATAACAGTCGGCGATTTTATGATAGACAATTTTGAATTTCTCTGTATCATCGTTCATTAATACCCGCCAGAAATAAGGCAGAGCACGTTTGTAATTTTTATATTTGTACTCTTCCTGCGCGAGGCTATACCAAACTGCGACTTTGAGCTGCGTTGCATCTTCAATCTTAAAATCTTCGTACCCGGTTACAATTTCGTCAGGTTTGCACTGAACATCCTCTTGCATATCAATATCAAGATCATCAATCTGTGCAAAGGCAAATTGAGAGCCATAAGAGATTAGTATACTCAAAGATATTTTGAATAAAACACTTCTTATACTGGTGTGCACCTCGACCCTCCTTATTCAATTAATTATTTACATTAATTAAATATACAAAATTTTAACGCAATTTTTGAAACCATTGTTCACCCATCGAAAGAGAAATTTCAATACCAAAAAATTTCTCTTCAGCCCCATGTTTGGATTTATCTCCCCGAATTCCGACTACGAATGCAAAATCGAAGCGATTTAACGCAGAATACGGTATTCCGAATCCAAGATGAGCAGCATATTGAATAACAGTACTATTGTTAAATTTATAACCAATTCCGGTGGATGATACTCCAAGGCGGTACTCCAATCTCGATAAAAATTTTGTACCCCGCTTTCTCCGTGCCTCCCTCTCTAATCCGATACCAACATGATACCAGTCATCCAAATTGCTAGTGCCTGTTATTGTATTGGATTCAGAATTTGATGACGATACACCGCTTATCCCATTGGACCATTGTTGACTGCTATAGTCGACTGCCAGAGTCATTTTTTTATGAAATCGAAGATTTGCGCCAATTCCGAAATGTATTGGAAAAGAAGCAGTTTCTGCGATTATAGACGAAGAGTTTGATACCGGCGATGTAAATTTCTTCTCAATTTTTAGAGATGGTTTCGAGTCTACAAATCCTGCTAAGGCTAGTCTTTCAATTGGATTTATGTCTATGCTAAATCCCAAACCTGGTCCTCGGAATCGATATTCAATCTCATGGTCGCTATCAAAATAATTTACATTGGTAAAACTCAATTGATATTTATCTGTTATGACGCCGAAATAATAACTCGCTTCAAATGAAAATCCCAATTTCGACATCGGAGACCATATCAAAGAAAGTCTCGCTTTACCAATATTACCCTGATTGGTAACAAACTCTTGGTAATTGGTAAGATTTGATTCAACCGGTAATGAATAATTGAGATCAGTATCTGCATATGGCAATACGGAAATGCCCAGCACTATTTTATGTAATTTTAGCGGAATAGCCAAATCCAAATTTCCAAATCTACCGGTGGCAGTAGTATGGGACTCATTTTGTAGATCAGCATTGATTCGCGAATACCGAAAGGAGATAGTTGCCCTGGTTTGATCAATCGCTCGCCATTTTGATGTACCATAGGTCGGTAGTGAGATTGAATCAGGCGAAGCGATGCCAGTTCCGCCCATTCCCATTCCCCTCACACTCACCAAATAGCGCTTAATACCAATTCCCTGAGGACTAGCACTAAAAACGGATCCTGCACTTATTTCCGAAGAAAAAGAAAGAAGCAAAAAAAGAAACAATGTTTTACTTGCAAGTTGTATCATACTAAGTATTTTACAATTTAGAATCTAGAATTTGGTGGAATCCAATATTCCAATATTAACTTTGGACGATTCAGGTTATTTGCAGTTTTTCTTTTTGTAAATGCAAAGTAAGATAAAAAGTTAATATTATTTTTAAATCCAACGTAGAGTTTTTTTCTTGGTTGTACATTATTAATCTGGTCTTGAAAAAATACCTGACCAAAATCTCTTCTTTCCGTGCCTTGCCTGATTTCTATAAATGTGCTATCTGAAGAAAATTGATTTATGTCGATAGATACTAATGGATCGCCGAAGAATGTTGAATCGACAACCACGACACTATCCTCTAATTCGCTTTCGAGACTGAGAATATGTACAAAAGCGCCAAAATCCTCACTGAGTAAGGAACTTGAAACATCAAACGGTAATTGTAAATTCACTGAGGATATTACGACACCCTCGGGAAAATCTTTGAAAAGTGGTCCAGTGTCAAATTCTAATAAGGTTACCAATGACGACATGCTTACCGTATAATTTGAGCCTGAGAGATCCAAACCATCCGTAAATGTTTCTTCAATCAAATAGGCGTCGGTAGTTGCGCCAACAGAATCCAACACATCGACAAAATTTGTATCTCCGGGAATAGAATATCTATACACTAGTTGGGGGCCATCCGGGAGTCTGTTAGAGAAAAATTCTATAATAAAATTAGCATTATTATAATCAAGCAGAAATCCGTAATTGAATTGGCTACTGTCCTCATTTGCCCAGCTGTTTAAAATTCTTATTCCTTCTTCTGTAAGAGGCACGAGAATTGTGTCATTTTCGCTGGTGGTTGCGGCGAGAGAACCGAGAATCTTTGTTGTGTCGATGTTTTCCCGGAAGTTGGACCATATTTGATCTTTGTCGGAATCCCAATCATTTTTTATCAGATAAGCAGTCGCAAAAAAATCCTGAGGCATTTGGCCAGTAATGTTTGCTGTAAATAGTTTTATCCAGGCGGTATCGAAGATTGCATTTCGAGGAAGCAGTTCAAATTTTATTATTGGTCTGCATGAAAATTCAGAGAATGATCCTAACATAAGCCTATTGGAACCAATTGTGTTTGGTTTAGGAATAGATTGTGTGGTATCCGAAATTGCATAAAGCGTGTCTTTTATAAGTTCTCCATGAATTTCAGGATTAAATAAATTGGGGTCCTGTAATTCGGTTAATTCATCACACCCCATCCAGAATACCAAAATCAGGACAATAATTATGATAGGTAAAATCGTTTTAAGCAATATTAGTTCTTTCCTGGCTGTCAAAAATATTTCTTATGAAGAAAAGGCGTACAATATATAAAAATCGAAAGTTTTTTTCAATATAGATTGAAATTCATTTTCATTCGTTGCAGTATAGCCGAAGTATAGAAATGAATCAATCGTCTTATTTGTTCCCCGGAAAATAAAACCATTATTTGAAAAACAATCGATGATTTGTATCAGAATTTATCGTGATCAGTTAATAAGCGCTTCTATATCATTCAATATATCATCAAATAATTCGGTTGCAGCTTCGATTGGTTCAGGTTTTGACATATCCACGCCAGCGTCCATCAATAGGTCTACGGAATAGTTTGAACTTCCTTTTGATAAAAAATCAATATAGGCATCTCTGGCGGAAGTATCCCCGGTAAGAATTTTTTGTGAAAGAGAGGCTGCCGCAGAAAATCCTGTTACGTACTGATAGACATAAAAATTATAATAAAAGTGAGGGACTCTGCACCAATTTATTTTAAGGAGCGGGTGTGGGCTGAAATCTGGTCCAAGGTATCTTGAATATAAATCACCGGTTAGTTTATCTAAATACTCAGCAGTAAGTGCCTCCCCATTTTCAACCGTTTCATGAATAATTTTTTCCAACTCAGCAAAAAGTGTTTGGTTATAAATAGTTCCTCTAATATGATCTGCGTAATCACTCAAGAGGTATAATTTTGTCATTTTGTCTGTCGTGGTCTTAAGTAGATGATTTCGTAACAGTGCTTCATTCAAAGTAGAAGCTACTTCTGCTACAAATATTGTATACCCACTATAAATAATAGGCTGTGATTTTTGAGTATAATATGAATGCATCGCATGCCCCATCTCATGGGCCAGTGTAAACAAATCATGGAGCATATTATTATAGTTGAGCAGAACGAAGGGATGTACGCCATGAACAGACCATGAATATGCTCCGGATCGTTTACCCTTGTTTTCGAACACATCTATCCAGCCGGAATTAAAACTGTTTTTCAAAATATCGAGATACCCACCACCCAAAGGTTCGAAGGCTTCAAGCAAATATTCTACAGATTCCTCATAAGGAATATCAAATTTTACTTTCGAAACCAACGGAACGTGAAGGTCCCATGGTTTTAATTCATCGACATCTAAAATTTTACGTCGGAGTTTCATATATTTATGAAGCGGCAGTAGATTATTTTTCACGCTATTTATCACATTTTCATAGATTTCTTGAGGAATATTATCGTCATATAATGCTGCCTGAAGTGCTTTTTCGTATTTACGGGCTCTGCTGTAAAATATATTCCTTTTTATTGCAGTGGAAAGGGTTGCGGCTAATGTATTCGTCCAATTGCTGTATGTTTGATACAAAGCCATGAATGCATCTTCTCTAACCCGGCGGTTTGGCGATTCCATAAATTTTTGAAAACGACCTTTTGTAACCTCCACATCCTGGTTCTGCTCATCCTTTATCGTTGGGAATTTGATATCGGCATTATTGAACATAGAAAAAATATTATAGGCACCGCCTCCCATTTCTCCGCTCATCGCAAGGAGTGTTTCCTGTTCCAATGGTAAAACATGATCTTTAACTCTTTGAATATCCTCAAAGTGATGGCGGTAGATTGATAGCTCGGAATATTCTTTTAGAAAAGAAATTAATTTATTTTTTGGAATTGCCAAAATTTCGGGTTGGTAAAATGCGGTTTTTTCCTGAAATTGAGCTCTTAATGAATTTGCACGATCTTTAAAAGCCTGGTATTTGGGGACCGTGCTGTCTTCATCATTTCTGAGTCCGGCATAAAGATATAGTTTACCTAAAAGCTCATAGATTTCCTCTCTAAGATTTAGAAAGTTCAACAAATTATTTGCGGATTCTCCTATTTTATTTTGAAATTCACCCAGTTCGGGTATCATAGCTGCCACTGTTTTAAAGGTATTTTCCCATTCCTGATCACTTGGAAATATATCCGTGGTTTCCCACTTGTCTTTATACGGAATTTCGGATCTTTCCGGCAAAGTGATTGTGTGTTTATCACCTCGATCCGATGAATTTAAGACAAAATCCAATCTCATAATCCTGCTCCATTCAATTGTAAATATTCCGAAACCAGAATCCAGTATAAGGTTATTCCAAGTGAGTAATTGTATGTTTCACCTATAAGCTAAAGGCGAATGGAAATTGTTATCATAATTTCAGAATTCTTTCATGTCCAAAATTTTTGACTAAGAACTCTAAAGATATAAAAATAAAATCGTTAATTTACAATTAATTAGAAAAAAATTATTTGGGAACCTTATTGAATTTCATCAATTTATGATTGTGATTTCCAAAACTGTTCAAAATTATTAAAATTGGCATCTTTTCCGAGGTTTGCTTGGTAAATACTTCCATAAATATTTCATTATTTTTATAACATTCTTAATTTTAATATTACTATATATAAGATAGAACAAAATAATGTCGTTTATTTGGAGAATATGAGAACATCATTTGTTGGTTTACTTTTGATTATGTTACCATTTTTTATTTTCCATTGCAGTTCGCTTAAGGAAGAACCTGCAGCATCGGAATTGAATAGGGAAGATCTACCCGATCAGGAAAGCTGGCAATCATCCATCTTTATCACAAAAGAGGGAAGAAGAGTTGCAATCATAAATGCTGGATACATTGCCAGTTATCAGAAAAAGCAAATCACCGTTCTTTCGGATAGTATTCATGTCGATTTTTACGATAATGATGGCAATCATAACTCCATTCTAACTGCAGATGAAGGAATTGTATATAATCAAACTAATAATCTTACCGCAACTGGTAATGTATATGTTGTTTCGGATAGTGGTATCGTATTGCAGACTAAAGAGCTAAGATGGGATAACAAAAGACAAAAAATTGTAAGCGAGGTCCCGGTTATATTTACCACAGATACCGATACTCTCTTGGGCGATTCTTTTATTTCGGATCCAACTTTAAAAAACTACGAACTTCGAAATGCGAGAGGTTATTCCCGCCGGGTTATTAAATTGGAAAAATAGATGCACATCTGCTCCCCTAATCCATATTCCATTTATAGATATTTATTGATATTTTTCATACTCGATTTCCTTTATGTTTCAGTTCTGCTCGGCCAGGGTAGATTAGAGTTGCTTAATGCAGATATTTCCCGAGGAGTTTTGGAAAATGGAGAATTGCTTAGAATTTTGGAAGGAAATGTACATGCGCGGCAGGATACAATAGAACTTTTTTGCGATTTAGTTACCTACTATCAGTCGCAGAAAAAAGCGATCCTTGAAAAAAATGTAAAAATAGTAAGAGGCAAGGGAACGTTAACGGCGGAAACTGTTACTTACTTTGAGGAACAGAAGCTGGCGATTGCAAAAGATAATGTCCATGTTTGGCAGCCTGGTCAGGAACTATTTACTGATTATCTTGAGTATTATTATGAGTCCGATTACACAATTGCTCGACAAGGTGTGAAAATAAAGGACGCAAATGAAAGAGTAACCGTAACCGCCGAGGAGGGGGAGTATAATCCGTCTAAAAATTTAACTTTTGTTGAAAAAAATGCTCATTTGTCGAGGGTCGACAGCACCGGCAAAGATACGCTCCACATCTTTGCGAGAAGAATGGAATATCTGTTTGGAGAGAATCCACGAGCAGTAGCAATAGATTCAGTCCGAATCGTTCGCGAGAATTTACAAGCAGCATGCGATTCCGCAGTCTATGAGGTTGATGAAGAAACAGCATTTCTTGAGATTGGCCCCCAGGCCATCCAGGAAAATAATAAAATGACCGGTCTTCAGATGCAGATGAAATTTGAAAATTTGGATCTACGCGAAATACGAGTTCGTGGCGAAGCAAACGTGGTAAATGTTTTGGATTCCATATCTTCAAAACAGAATGAGTTGGCAGGAAGAGAAATAATCATGTATATTAACAATCGTCAACTGGATGAATTATGGGCAATATCCAACGCCAGAAGCTTTTATCATCTCATCGAGAAGGATGAAGAAAAAGGATTTAATTCAGTAAGTGCCGATACCATTAAGCTGTTTTTTGTAGAAGGAACCTTGGATAGTATAGATGTGAAAGGAGGGTCTCAAGGCACTTTCTATCCCCCTGATTATCGAGGCAAGATAGAATCAGATTTCTAAATATATGGGAAGATGAATAAGATATCGAATAATTCACAGTCAAAGTTGTTTGCAAAAGATTTAATAAAGATATATGGCAAACGAAAAGTTGTAAACAGGGTAAACCTCGATGTTAAGCAGGGGGAGATTGTAGGATTGCTGGGTCCGAATGGCGCCGGTAAAACCACTAGTTTCTATATGATCACCGGATTGATTCAACCTGACAACGGAAAAATATTTATTGATGAAGATGAGATTACAAAACTTGCCATGTACAAGCGGGCCCGGCGTGGCATTGCTTATCTTCCCCAGGAGGCCTCCATTTTTCGCAAACTCTCCGTAGAGGATAATTTGATGGCAATAATGCAAGCCTTAAAATTCCCCAAGGAAGTCCGGATCAGGCGGTGCAAAGAGTTGATGGAAGAATTAGGTATTGCCCATCTTGCCAAAAGTAAGGGTTTTAACCTTTCCGGTGGAGAGAGGAGAAGAACCGAAATTGCAAGGACGCTTGTGAGCAATCCGAAATTTATACTTCTTGACGAACCTTTCGCCGGGGTTGATCCCATTGCGGTTGAAGATATTCAAAGTATTGTTCGAAACCTGAAAGATAAAAATATTGGCATCCTCATCACCGATCACAATGTCCATGAAACCTTGTCCATAACTGACCATGCCTACCTTCTATACGAAGGGGAAATCTTAAAACAAGGGGATAGTGAATATCTAGCCAACGATGCGGAAGCACGTAAACTATACCTTGGTGATAAATTTCGGTTGCATAGATAGTGTCTATTTATCTCCCTTTTCATTGCTTCTCCGTTTATTCCTATGTTCGAATCCAATATAAGAAGCTAAATAAATTTGGAAACAATGATCCGTCTAATTGATTTGTATTTTAAAATAATCTTTGTTGAGCATCCGCTATTGGAAGGAGTATTCTAAAATTTGGAAATAATTTGACCAAAAACAAAATTTTAGCTCGGGACCTTTTTTGATTGAAAAAAGGGATGAAATTTGGCTAAAATTTAACAGAGTTGTTGGGATACAAAATGTAATCTAAAAATTAGTGATTGATCAAATAACGATTATGATATTACCTGCTTCATTACCTGCATAAAATTATCGACTTGAACAATTGAGATTCCTTTCCGGAGCTCCTCTGGCAAATCTTCAATTTCTTTTTTGTTTTCTTTTGGGACAATCACGGTTGGAATATTATGTCGTTGCGCTGCGAGTAATTTTTCATTTAGCCCTCCAACGGCCAAAACTTTACCCCTCAGGGTGATCTCTCCGGTCATTGCAATATTTTTTCGAATTGGTTTGTTGGTAATTGCCGAGATGATTGCTGAGGTCACTGTAATCCCGGCAGAAGGTCCGTCCTTTGGAATAGCACCCTCGGGCATGTGAACGTGAATATCATTCTTCTCGAAATTTTCAATAGGAATTTTTAATTTGTTGTTTATTGAGCGGATAAAACCTAATCCGGTTTGTACGGATTCACGCATTACCTCACCTAGTTTGCCTGTCAAAATTAACTTTCCCTTACCCGGAACAATATTAACCTCAATCTGCAGTAGCTCTCCGCCGAATGCTGTCCAGGCTAATCCGGTTGCAACTCCAATTTCTTCTTTTAAATCCGCTTTACGGATAAAAAAGGGCGGTTTACCCAGTAACTCTTCGACGTTAAATTTATCAACCTGGATGCGAAGATTGTTTTTATTTTCAGCAAGTTTTCTGGTTACTTTTCTGCAGAGTGTAGCAAGTTCTCTTTCTAAGTTACGGACACCCGCCTCCCGGGTGTATTCACGAATAATTCTCAAAATGGCACTTTTTTTTATCTCCAATTCTTTGGATGTAAGGCCATGTTCTCTCTTTTGTTTTGGGATGAGATGCATCTGAGCAATTTTCACCTTTTCGTATTCTAAATAACCGGGAAGTTCAATGATTTCCATGCGATCTTGCAGAGGCATAGGAATGTTCGCTCTCACGTTCGCTGTGGTAATAAAAAATACCTCAGATAAATCATAATCAATATCCAGATAGTGATCGTTGAAATTCTTATTCTGCTCCGGATCAAGAACTTCCAGCATTGCAGAAGCGGGATCTCCACGAAAATCCGTGCTCATTTTATCTATTTCATCCAGCAGAAATACCGGGTTTTTTGTATTCACCTTCTTCATTGATTGAATTATTTTACCGGGCATCGATCCGATGTATGTTCTCCGATGTCCTCGAATTTCCGCTTCATCCCGAACACCGCCAAGCGATACACGAACAAATTTTCTTGCCAATGCTCGGGCGACGGATTTGCCAAGAGAAGTTTTCCCAACCCCCGGGGGTCCCACAAGGCACAAAATGGGTCCTTTTATTTTCTGAACTCGCTGGAGCACTGCAATATGCTCAATTATCCTCTCCTTGGGTTTTTCTAATCCAAAATGATCTTCCTCCAAAATGCGATGGGCAGCATCAATATTCAGGCGGTCTTTCGATTTCTTAATCCATGGAACTTTTAGCATCCAATCCAGATAATTACGAGTTACGGTATTTTCGGGAGAGAAGGTGGGTGTCTTTTTCAATTTTGTAAGCTCTTCCATTGCTTTTTCGTAGGCATGTTCAGGCATTCCTGCATCACGAATTTCCTTCTCCAATTTAAGAATTTCCGGTGATGCTTCCTCATCTTCACCTAACTCTTTGTTGATAACGCGTAATTTTTCCTGTAGAAAATAGTTTCGTTGGTTCTTTATAAGATTTTCCTGGACTCGCTCCTCAATCTCATGCCTAACTCTCTGATGGCTTATTAATTCCCTCAATATGCTCATCAACACTTTAAATCGGTCTTCCAGGCCAATAGTCTGGAGCACCGTTTGTTTATCCTCTATCTCGGTTTGGATGTTTAGGGTAACAAAATTTACCATCCTATGAGGGTCTTCCTGCTGCTGGAGATGTTCTAGCATTTCGCGTGGGAGTTCAGGTGTGTACTCTAAATATTCTTTAAAATAGTGTACGAGTTGGTTTAGTGATTCAGCCGGTAAAGTATCCCATTTTTCATCGTCTTCTATTATTTCAATTTTTGCATTAAAGAATTCGTTATTTTTTAAAAACCTGTGGATCTTACCACGAGAAATTCCCTCGATGGTAATCTTGGAATGACCGTTGGGTATTTCTATATTTTGTAAGATTCTACAAATTGTGCCAAATCCGTATAAATCATCTGACGTTAATATTTCTCTGTCAGAATCCTTTTGTGAAACTACAAAAATGATATTGTCGTTCTTATTGGAGGCTTTTATCGCAGTGAGTGATTTTTGACGGCCAACTAATAATGGAACAACTGAGTTTGGAAACATCACTAAGTCCCTGACGGGAAGCACTGGTAATATGTCAGGAATTTGAAGTGTATTTTTTTCCTTGACCAATTTATTAAAGTTTTTCAAACCATCATTTCCCATTATTACATTCTTGTGCTTAAAAGATAATGAAATTTGCAATTAATTAAAAGATTACCCGGTATTTATCTTTGAACATGCAGTTTTTCCAAAAAGAAAAAATATGGCAATTTTTTTTTAAAAAAAGTTTCCTATTTTTAAAGCGACTCTCCTTGAAAGTCAAAATCCGGCTCATACCTAATAAAAACCCTCCGCTTATTGACGGAGGGCACATTAAAAAAATTTACAAAAAGACTATTAAGCGGATTGGCGGGACTTATCAAATTTTAATATGGGATCAGCCTTTGAATTTATGACTTCTTCGGTAATTAAACATTCGCGAACATTATCAAGCGAGGGCACTTTAAACATTACGTCCAACATCACCTTCTCTATTATACTTCTTAATCCTCTCGCACCTGTTTTTCTTCGCTTGGATAACTTGACAATTTCAATGAGCGCATTTTCTGTAAATTTTAAGTCTATCCCTTCTAAATCGAACAGCTTTTTATATTGTTTGATCAAAGAATTTTTTGGCTCAACCAATATGGATAAAAGCTCGGATTCACTGAGTTCTTCCAAACCCACAATTACCGGAAGCCGTCCGATGAGTTCTGGGATCAAGCCAAAATGAAGTAGATCTTCTGGTTCTACAAAATTCATTAATTTATCGAAACTCAGATCTTTTTGTGATTTCAATTTTGCTGAAAACCCCATGGCCTTTTCGCCCAATCTTTTTCGTAGAATTTCTTCCAATCCATCAAATGCACCACCGCAAATAAACAATATGTTCTGGGTGTTAATGTTGATCATGGGAGCTTCGGGATGTTTCCGACCTCCTTTTGGGGGAATAGACGAAACAGTCCCTTCAAGAATCTTTAGTAATGCCTGCTGAACTCCCTCTCCGGATACATCTCTGGTAATTGACGGGCTGCCTGATTTTCTTGCAATTTTATCGATCTCATCAATATAAATAATCCCGCGTTCGGTCGCCGCTACATCATAATTTGCCGCTTGATATAAACGGACTAAAATGTTTTCGACATCTTCGCCCACGTAACCGGCTTCTGTAAGAGTGGTGGCATCGGAAATGGAAAACGGAACATGCAGCATTTTTGCAAGTGTTCTGGCAAGCAAGGTTTTCCCGACACCGGTGGGTCCAATCAATAGAATATTGCTTTTTTCTATTTCGACATCTTCATTAAAACTCTCGACTGAAATTCGCTTGTAATGATTATAAACTGCCACAGACAGAGCAATTTTTGCCCTTTCCTGGCCAATTACATATTCATCCAAAAAAGATTTAATCTCCGTTGGTTTTGGAAGGTTAAATTTACCCTTCTGAAACAAACTGTAACGGGAATTTTTCATTATCTCGTTAGCACTTTGCAGGCATTTCTCGCAGATGCTAGCATTAGAACCGGTAATTAGTTGTTCAACATTTGCGGCTCTGCTTCCGCAAAAAGAACATTGTACTTCGTGGTTAATAAAGGTTTTTTCTGACATGTTGTTAGCTTTGCTCATCTGTTGATTTTTGTTCTTCTTGGCGTCTTGCTAATATTTTATCCACAATACCATATTCGAGGGCCTCATTGGCAGACATAAAGAAATTTCTATCGGTATCTTTTTCAATTTTTGAAAGGTTCTGTCCGGTTCTTTCTGCCAGTATATTATTCAATCTTTCACGTATACCCAGAATTTCTCTGGCGTGGATATCAATATCTGAGGCCTGACCTTGTACCCCTCCCAACGGTTGGTGAATCATGATTCTTGCATTTGGGAGAGCAAATCGTTTCCCTTTTGTACCTGCTGCAAGCAAGAGTGCTCCCATGCTTGCCGCCTGGCCGATACAGTAGGTAACAACGTCCGGTTTTATATACTGCATTGTATCATAGATAGCCAGTCCCGATGTAACAACTCCCCCCGGGCTGTTGAGATAGAGAAAAATGTCTTTATCCGGATCATCTGCTTCTAAAAATAATAATTGAGCAATAATCAAACTTGCTATATTATCGTCGATTGGCGTACCGAGAAATATGATTCTTTCCTTTAATAATCGTGAATAGATATCATAGGCCCTTTCACCTCTTCCCGTTTGTTCGATTACCATGGGAATTAAAGTCATAAATATTCCTCCATAAAACTTTTGTCAAATTTTGTCGATTCTTCTAACTTTCAAGTTTCCTTTCGATCGATCTTTGTCTCATCCTTCTCCTGAGGGAAAATCTCAACAATATCCGCATGTGATTCTAAAAGTTTTATCAATTTTTGTTCCAGCAAATCATCTTTTAGGTTATTTTTGAATTGAATATTCTGCCTCAGTTGTTTCTTCTGTTTGTCGTCCAGATTCATGTTATCGATACGCTGTTCGATCTCACTCATTCCAACATTAATATTTTCTGTCTCAATCAGTTTTTTCTTTAATAAATACCATCGGATATTATGAATTGCATACGCTCGATAATTTTGACGAACAGCCCCCTCATCAATATTTTTGTCTTTGGATTGATTTTTTAAATCCTCAATCAAATGATCAAGGTAATGTTCCAACATTGACGAGGGTACATCAAATGGGTTTTCCTTCAGTAGCTCATCGATGAGGCGTGAAACGAATTGCTCTTGCGAACGGCGTTCCAAATCTATTTTCAAATTAGTCTTGATGCGTTCATTCAACTGAGCAAGTGTTTCCAGAGTTTCATCTTCGATATTTTTTACAAATTCATCGTTCAACTCCGGCAATTCTTTTTCCTCGATTTGTTTCACTTTAATCTCATATGATTCAGTGGTAGGTTTACTTCTATTTTTGGATGGATCCGGAGGTATTGATTTTCTTACAACCGATTTTTGTTTATTTTTTAATCCAATCAATTCTTTCTCAAATTCCGGATCGAAATCTCCCGACCCTATCTTCACTGAAATATCTTCAAATTTCTTTCCCACAACCGGAACATCACCTTCTCCCAACAATTGCGCATCGAATGTAATGTGATCCCCCTCTTTTGCGTTGTCCACATTGCTAATAGTTGCGTATCGTTCTCTCAACGAATTTAAAACTCTTTCACGCATTTCATCGGTAACAATTGGAATTTCTTTTTCGACCTTTAGGCCTTTATACTTTTTCAAATTGATGTGCGGTTCAACCTCGATTTCAATATCGAATTCCATACCATCGTTAGTATTTTCAAATTTCAAATTATTGATTTTTCCCTGCGAAACCGGTTGCAAATTTGTTTCGTCGAGTGCTTTTCCATAAAACTCTGAGATTGAATCTTCCATTACTTCCAGTTTGATTGTATCTGCATATCGTTGTTTTATTATACCCAAAGGTACACGGCCTTTCCTAAAACCGGGAAGCGCAGCGGATCTTCGTATTTTTTGAATTACTCTGCTTTCGATTCCTTGAAGTTCTGAGGCATCAATTTGTACAGATAAAATCCGTTTGAAGTCATTAATTTCTTTGACATTAACTTGCATCAAAAATCCTTGCTAAAATCAGAAAATTTTATAGTCAATTAATATAACATTCAATAGTAAGTTTAGCAAGTCACGAAAAAACATCCGGAATTCAAGGGATTATCTCCATTCAAGAAAATTTCTCATCTTCCCATGCGATATTTTACAAATTTTTGACAGTATTTTGTAATCGGTCAAATCAATTTTTCCGGAGTTGGTGAATTGATGAAATTTGGGCTGATATTAATTCAAAAAAGGTGTTTTATAACTTGTATCTTAAAAAATTTATTTACTGGGAAATTTTGTTCACTTAATAGTTGAATTGTTGCATTTATTTATGTATTCTTATATATTGATACGAGTTAATATATAGGTTTTTAATTGTAGGGGATCTCAAACTTAGGGGGCTGGGATCAATGATTGAACCTTCAAAGTTTCGCTTTACAGATTTTAATACAAATCTTCATGAATTGGAAATTCAATTTGTTGAAGAAATAGAGAATTTAATCGTATCACGCTTGTTTGATGAAGGAAAGCTGGAAATCAGCGAGAATGAAATTATTGAATTTTCCGGACGCACTAATTACAAAATTCGTCTGAAGAGACCCCACAAAAACGTCTGGAGCGTACCGATACATGTATTAAAAGAAAATATCAGAAAAGTTTTACGAAATGGGGGTGCAATAGAAGGAAAAATAGTAAATCTGGATGATAGAAAGGTGAATGACTCAAATATCGAGCTGCCAATTCAGATTCTACTCCAGAGCGTACCAGAAGATGAGTATAAAAATAGAACATTTGTTGGAAATCATGTCACTCATAAAATCTATGGAGAAGGAATAATTCAGCGAATTACTGAAAATGAGAATATCGAAGTTGCGTTTAAAGATCGTGAAGTACTGTTGAAACCTGATTTCTGTGCCTTAATTACCTAATATTCAATTTAGGATTCCCTCTTAGTATTACCTCGATAATCAATCCTTGAAGACTTTCCAATCTCAACAGCCCAAGTTCATTACAATATCTTATTAACCTCAACGGTGAGAAAAAATCCGCTTATTGCCGGAGTTAAGTTCATCCGTTCAATGAAAAATAAATTTTTGGAAGAATAATCTAATTTGAAATTTCTTTAATAATTAATTTCGGTGGATTTGGCTCCTTATTTTTTATCACGATTGCTGATTTGATTTTGGAAAGTGAGGCATCTAAAAATTCTGGTCGGTTAGTTCGAATCTCCGCTATTTTTTCTCCTTTGTGAACTCTATCTCCGATTTTCTTGTACAAGACGATTCCTGATTGATAATCCACTGGATCATCGGCTTTCATTCGTCCAGCGCCCGAATACACAGATGCCATCCCTATTTCTCTGGCATCTAATCCGGCAATGAACCCGCTTTTTTCGGCAAATAAGTATTCTGATTCTGAGGTAGTAGTATACTTTTCAGGTTTTTTAAGTATGCTTATATCCGCTCCCTGTGCTTCAGCAAGTGTCAAAAATTTATCGAATGCTCGTCCACTTGATAATGTTTCTCTGCATAGCTTGAGAGCCTCTTCTCTTTCATCAGTTATTCTACCTATTAATAGCATTTGACTAGCTAATTCCAAAATGATGTTTAATAAATCAGCAGGTCCATCTCCCTGAAAACAATCCAGACATTCTTCAATTTCAAGCCAGTTTCCAATCTTTTCTCCCAAAGGTTGATCCATCGCGGTAATGCTAACCCGAACTTCCTTTCTAAATCGGGTCCCAATTTCAATTAAACTTCTTGCCAGCTCTAAAGCTTCCTCCTCATTTTGCATGAAAGCGCCTTGCCCACATTTTACGTCCAAAACAAGCCCGTCAATACCCTCAGCTATTTTTTTGCTCATAATACTTGCTGTAATTAATGGAATACTGTTTATAGTAGCTGTTACATCCCGAAGAGCATAGATTTGTTTGTCAGCAGGAACAATCATATTGGATTGGCCCATGAATGCGAAACCATGTTTCTTAAGTAATTTTCGAAATTGTTTTACGGGTAAATCTGTCTGAAAACCGGGAATTGATTCCAACTTATCTAATGTGCCACCTGTATGCCCCAATCCACGGCCTGAAATCATGGGAACGGTAATGCCAAGGCTTGCGACCAAGGGAGCCAGCACAATGGAGACTTTATCTCCCACCCCTCCAGTACTGTGTTTGTCTATTTTCTTTTGAGGTATGTCAGATAAATCCAGCACATCACCGGAATTAATATAAGTCTTGGTTAACGAAAAGATCTCCTGTTTTGTCATCCCCCGAAAAAATACTGCCATCAGAAAGGCAGACATTTGGTAGGATTGAACTTGGTTCTTTAAGAAACCCTTAACAAAAAAGTTGATTTCATCTTCGGAAAGTTCTTTCCCGTCTCTTTTTTTCTCAATAATTTCGTATGGCGTCATTGTTAGTCTGGCATAAATTAACAAAGGAAGCTAGGTATTATTTTTTTATTATAAGTGAGCGCAGGTATGCAATCAAAAAGTCTGGGATAAGATTTTATTTTAGTCCGGATTGCAATCCTTATTAGGATAGAATCACCCCGAACACATTTTTTACCAACAATTCCAATAAATTATTTTACGCCTCTGATTAATGTTCGGTTACAATTTTGATATGTCACTTTTTGATTCCTGCAATATTTGCCAAGCTTTTTCAGGAGTGCGTGCTTCGACAATTATTCTCATTATGGGCTCGGTATTGGACTTTCTTAGATGTATCCACGAATCCAAACGATCGATTCTAAGCCCATCTGTTTCATCAAGGTCCGCATCCTTAAATTTTTTAGTAAAGTGACTTAATACCTTCTCCGGATTTAAATCACCGATTGGAGTCTTATCCTTCAAGATATAAAATTGGGGAAGACTTTGCTTTAATTCGGTAATTTTTCCACCGTGTTCTGCTAAATGTTGTAAGGTTAGCGCAACTGCTATTGGGGCATCTCTGCCTAAATGAATATCTGGTAAGATCACTCCACCATTTCCTTCTCCGCCGATAATTGCATTTACTTGCTTCATTTTAACTGCCACATTAATTTCACCAACTTTTGTCTTATGTAAGATGCAATTATAATATTGAACAATTTCATCCACAGCCCTGCTTGTGGAGAGATTGATTACCACCGGGCCAAGTTTTCTAGATAGAATAAATTTTATTGCTATGGCCAAGGTGTATTCTTCTCCAATTGGATTGCCATCGTTACCTATGATGGCACATCGATCAACATCGGGATCAACCGCAAATCCTATATCGGCACTGTGTTCTTTAACGGTTTTGCACAATTCTGTCAGATTTTGAGGTACAGGTTCGGGGGTATGAGCAAAAACGCCACTTGGTTCCAAATTTAAACCGATGATCTCACAGCCAAAATATTCTAAAATTTTAGGAATAATTAATCCACCAGCTCCGTTGACGCAATCCAAAGCGACTTTAAATTTTCTACTTCGGATTAAATCCACATCTATATACTCGAGCCCGTAGATTTGTTTTAAATGATCATTGATAGCATTTTTATATTGAGATTCCCTGCCAAGTTCTTTCCAATTGGCATAGTGCTTTTCAGGGATATCGGCTATCCTGTAAATTTCCGAAACCTCTTTCTCCGGTAAAAACAATCCATCAGGGCCGATGAATTTTAATCCATTCCACTGGATGGGATTGTGACTAGCTGTGATTGCAATTCCAGCTGCAGCCTTCAACTGTTCAACAGCTAGTTGAACAGTTGGAGTAGGGGTAATACCAATATCGATAATATCACAACCTGCCGCCATTAAAATGGATTTCACCAATGGACGAATGAATTTTTCACTGACCCGAGGATCTCCACCTACGATTACTTTTTTGGCGCCTATTTTTGAAGAGAACGCCGAGACATATTTAGTAATAATTTCAGGAGTCAGGCTATCGCCAATCACTCCTCGAATCCCCGATACGCTGGTCATCAAGTTTCCCAAAGTTGTAATTTCCTCCAGAAATATTATGGCGTTAAATTTTATAGTGGAAAATAAGCAAAAAGGATGAGGATTGCACTTACAAAAATACTCTTAAATTTTGTGAGCGAGATTGATGTCTCAATCGTGTCAACGATCTCTCTTTTATCTGGCGTACCCGTTCTCTTGTAAGTCTTAGCCTCTCGCCTATTTCTTCAAGTGTGTAGGGGCGATCGTGGTCTATCCCAAAATACATTTTGATAATATTTTCTTCCCGAGGAGAGAGTGTCTTAAGAACTCTGCGGATCTCTTCTTTCAAAGATTCCAGTATAAGATCTTTGTCTGGCATTTTGCTGTCAGGATTTTTGATAAATTCCTTCATTGTGCCATCATCCGATCGAGTAATTGGCTGATCTAGTGAAATGTGGAATGAACTGTTGTTGAGAGCTCTTGTCACATCTTTGGTAGGAAGTTTTAATTCATTTGCGATTTCTTGATGAGTAGGTTCTCTATTATACTTTTGTTCTAATCCTTTTACTACCTGGTTTACCTTACTTATTGTCCCCAAACGATTTAAGGGTAATCTAACAACTCGGGAATGTTCAGCAAGAGCCTTTAAGATTGACTGACGAATCCACCAAACACCATAAGAAATAAATTTAAAACCGCGGGTTTCGTCAAATCGTTTAGCTGCCTTTATCAAACCAAGATTTCCTTCATTAATTAGGTCAGTGAGAGGTAATCCTTGATTTTGATACTCTTTGGCCACCTTAACTACAAATCTAAGATTGGATCGTATTAGGATTTCTAATGCTTTCTCATCTCCCTGATGAATTCGCCTGGTCAAATCAATTTCGTCCTGAGCGGATAATAATGGAATATCACTGATTTCATCCAGGTATTTTTCTAATGAATAGCGGGATCTCAATCTTGGGAAATTTTCCGATTTTATCATAAAAATATCTCTATACCTGCTAATTTCTATGTCGTTCACCGCCAACAAAAAGTCACTGAAGATTAGTTTGGAGACCGAGATTGCAATTGAATGGTATTAAGGGAGCTAGAAATATAATGATGTGTTTAACTTTTGTCAAAGAAAAAAAACTATCAAAATGGATGTTGTGATCTAGATCACATTTATGTTTCTAAGAATGGACTGACTAAGAAATTCTTCCATGGTTAACGGTTCCAATTATAAAATGGTAAACCGATTGGTATGTTGAACAATAGTAGTGGGATTGTTACTCAGGAAAAATAAGTACATCGGGATGTTTTGGATCATTCAAGTGGCTAATTCTATGTGAAAAGCCACTTCTGTCGATTGCAGATACGGCGAACAAGTATGAAAGCACATATTGATTCATAGTTGACGACACCGGAATCTGGTAATGGGCTCGAAATTGATTTTCAATTCCATGAAAATTCAAGGGAATATCAAATTCAGCATAAATATTGTTGAAACTATCTACATAATCAATATGGGCAGTAACACTACGGATGTCGCCGTAGCCTTGATAATCAAATACAATTGCCTGAACCAGACTTAAAAAAGGTGAGGCAATTTCCTCAATTATGGGTGCTCCATATTCAAGACTGAAATCTAAAAAAATAGTTTCTTCGGGATTTAATAATCGACTAATAGTAAACGCATGGTAATTTTCGGCAGAAACTTCTATTGTTGATTCTTTATTCCTGATCTCATCATCTGATAAGATGTAAACAAGTTGATAATTACCCCTTTCATCCGAATAAGTGAATTGGTTGTTTACCTCAATTCTAGCATTTTCAACAATTTCTCCGGTAAACATATTTATCACTCTACCCTGGAGTTTTGCAGACTGTACAAGAATTTCTGCATCATACTTATAGCCAAAAAATTTTTCCGAATCACAACCGGATGATAAAAGTAACAGTAATACTGGGATTATCACCATACTGAAAGGGTTAACTTTCATAATTACACCAATTCTATTAACGGTCGGTAATCTCCTGATAATATAGTAGTAATACCCACCAAATACAAAAGGTTCCAATTTATTTCAGCGGGAAAAACTCAAACTAGTGAACATTTCCTGCAAGACGAGTGTAAACGGATAGACGCAAAAAGGTGAGTGTATCATGTTGGATATTTCGATTCGTGCGGTTGTCGCCAAAACTGGCATATACAGCGTCGAATAATTCCAGGAAGTCGTCAAAGGTCACGATACGCTAAAAGACCGCCGTTTGAAATCACCCTTACCCCATGAAATTAAAGCTTAGTATCTCTATCAATACCCACATTTGACGCTTCAACCTTCAGATCATTCATATTATAATACCTCATACCTGTGTTCTTGTATTTTAAAATAACAACTTCAAGTGAATCGACAAAGCGCTTTACAATTTTTATATGGTAAATTCGGGATATGAGCAATCGTCTAAAAATCGATTCACCAAAAATTAATGTAGAACCAAATAAGTGAAAGAAATAGCACAAACCGATTATCTAGATTTCATGAAGGTAATTTGGTATGGGAGCCACCAGACAAAATATAAAAATATTGTAAAAGTCAAGATAAAGAGGGTAGGAAAAGTTTTTCCTAGTTAGGGGGGAAAAATTGATCTTTATCACAAATAATTTGTGCAATGAAACTCAAGCTTAAGTCTTTTAAAAACAGACCGATAAGTCAAATTCCAAATATAATTGGCACTGTATTTGTAGATTATTACAAAGTTATGTGGAAAGTTTGTCTCTTAGTTCACTCATTTAATAATTCATTTCTTAATCAATTAAATTCTAAAAGTTCATCTAAAGGTATAGGAGGTAAACAGTATGACGTGACGTATTTCGATTTTGTTTCATTGTTTTAAATTGGAGTATCATGTAATACTAAATTTATTTAAACGGAGGTGTACTAATGTTAAAAAAGATGCTGGTTATTCTTCTAATTCTTACGGCAATACCATTGTTTGTCTTTGGACAGTCAGTTGGTAAGATTGCCGGTGTTGCGAAGGATAAATCAACTGGAGAACCGTTGCCAGGTGTTAATATAATTGTGGAAGGGACAGCCACAGGATCGGCAACGGATATCGATGGATATTTTGTAATATTAAATGTTCCGGTAGGTGTCTATACGCTTCGGGCCAGTTATATCGGATATAAAGATATCGTAATGTCAAATATTCGTGTATCTGCAGGTATTACAACAGAGGCGAATTTTAACCTGGAACCCACCACTCTGGAATTGGAAGAAGCAGTTGTTGTCACTGCCGAACGTCCTTTGGTTGAGAAAAACGTCACCCAAAGTCAATCTCTTTTGACTTCCGAGGAAATTGAAAATATTCCCATTCGTGGATTTGAGAATATTATGTCCACTCAAAAGGGTGTTATCGTTCAGGATAGGGACGTTCATATTCGTGGTGGGCGCGCAGATGAGGTTGGATTTTATCTTGATGGCGCAAATACAACAAACGTAATGGCCAATGATGGCGCAACAACAAGACCAGAAGGTGGAAATCTTGTTACGGTTATACAAGAGGCTGTTGAGGAATTCCAGGTGTTGGCTGGTGGTTATGGTGCTGAATTTGGCAGTGCAAATTCCGGGATTATCCGTACCGAATTAAAAACCGGAAGCAGCGATTTACATTTCTCCCTCGATCTACAAACCGATAAATTTGCAAAAGAGGGAAAAAAGTTCCTGGGTACTTACTCTTACCAACATCATATTGGTGTTGCAACCTTAAGCGGCCCTCTTTTTTCAAATAAGGTTCGCTTTTTTGTTGCAGGTGAAAATAATTACCAAGGAGATAATAAAGTAAGATTCAGCGAGGGCTTTAACACTCAGACTGATCTCCCTGATGGTGTTCAGATTCCTTATATGGTTGATACCAACCCGGAAAGAAAACGTGCTGCCGGTGATACCGTTGAGGTGATTGCGTATCCGGATGGTTGGACACCCGGTAACCGTTACGATCGCTGGGCATTTAACGGTACACTGCTCTTCGATTTTAGCCCATTAAAATTCCGTGTCAGTGGCGCCTACACAAAGGCCCAAACTAACTGGGACGGCGCGCCTATGTTGTCTGTCTTAAACAACCGGGAAGCATATATTGATTTCAATAGTATGTTGTTGTCTGGAAAACTGACCTGGGTGATTAACCCAACTACATTTGGTGATTTAGCTGTTGGGTATTTTAATTCGAAACGTGAAAGAAAAGATGATTATTTTGGCAACCAATGGTGGAAATGGGAAGACAGTCTTGCCGTTGCAAACTATACGAGAGATAAATTCGGTGCAGAAAATGAAGTGGAATATGCCACTCGCTGGCGGCCACAGGAGCCTTATCTACTAAATGGAATCTATTTTCAGCGAGAAGGAAATCCTGTATCTCACATGGAAGGGGCTGGTACTGTGTTAGGATATTGGATTGAGGATCAGAACTACTGGAGTGGTTCGCTTAATCTGGTAAGTCAATTGGGACGCCATCACGAGGTGAAATTGGGCGGCGATGCCCGCATTTATACAATCCGGCAATTCCGCATTGACCCGGGAGTTATGAGTCTATTTGGGAAAACCGGCTATGATCCAAATGACCCACTTGCCACCGTCGAGAGAATAAATGTGAAAACCTGGCTTGAGAATGGGAATCTGAACAGCTTTGGATATGATATATATGGCAACGAGGCTGATAAAGATCGCTTTGTTCCATTTCAGGATACGCTGCAGTTCCAGGTTGCGGATGCGCCCAAAAAACCGGTTTTTGCAGCAATTTATCTGACCGATAAAATTGAGTATAATGACCTGATTATCAATGCTGGTTTACGCTGGGATTATTTTGATTCTAAAAGTCGTCGACTGATCGATGCGTCGAATCCCAATGTGGATCAGAATACAAAAACGATACTGGAAGATTCCTGGGAAGATGTAAAGGCTTACAGTTATGTGAGCCCCCGGTTAGGTTTCTCCTTTCCGGTAAGTGACCGCACAGTGTTTTATCTGCAATATGGAAAATTCGTTCAAATGCCGGAGTTGGAAACCCTGTATGCCGGTTCCAGCCGATATAATTATGAGTATGTTTCTGCTGGCTTCTCCTTCCAGAATCCCTCCGGATATGGATTGGAACCTGTACGTACCACCTCATATGAAATCGGTTTTCGTCAGCAAATTTCCGGTTATGCAGCCTTTGATCTGACCGGGTATTACCGGAATATTAAAGGCCAGGTGCAAATTGAGAGAGTGACTGCGGTAAATCCGGTTATCACTGACTATAACATCCTGGTTAACAGCGATTTTGTTACTACAAAAGGTATTGAGTTCAGCTTAAATCTGCGCCGGGTAAATCGTGTCCAGATGACACTGAACTATACTTTAACAGATGCTGAAGGTACCGGATCTAATAGAACCGCCCACGTGGCAGGCATTGAACAATCCACCCCACGGCCATCGGTGATTCGTCCACTGGACTTTTCTCAAACCCATACCGGGGCTATCATACTGGATTATCGCTTTGGAAGAAATGACGGTGGCCCGATTCTTTCTCAATTGGGATTGAACGGCATCTTTTCTTTCAGCAGTGGTCATCCCTATACACTGGCAGAGAATCTGATCGGCCAGGTCAGTTCTTACACGGTAGGGGTTGATTATATGCTGGATACCCGCGCCCGTTTAGCACAGGAGGCGATTGGTTCTTCAACGACCCCCTGGAACTTTAATCTTGATTTACGCCTCGATAAATCTTTCAGGATTGCAAAAGCTCTACAGGGTACGGTTTACATGAGGGTCGTTAACCTGTTCAACACTAAAAATGTGCTGAATGTATACGATGCGACCGGTGCTGCCGATGATGATGGTTTCTTTGCAAATCCAAAATCCCAGTCATTTATCGATGGTAATGGTGGTGAAAATTATGTCGCCCTTTACAAAGCAATTAATTTGAACAACGGGCAGGCCTACCTGGATCAACTGGCGCTGGAGTTATATGGTCACCCGCGACAGATCTTTTTCGGCCTGAAGTTATCATACTAGTTAGAGTTGATCATTTGATATGAATATATTGAGGAGTAAAATAATGACAAATAAAAAATTTGCTTTGACATTTGTAATGGCGTGGATTTTTCTTAGCGTCAGTTTACTGGCGAAAGGACCAAACCACAACGTTACATTTTTAAAAACCGGGCAGGATGTGGTGGCACGATCCATGGTCAACATCGGGAACTGGGGATTGTGGATTCGCTACGACGGTCAATCTGCCCACACACCGGATAACAACTCCGGTGGTTTTTATCCACGAGGAACTGCGGCAACCATCTATCAGGATGGTTTCATTTATGGTGGCAAAATCGCGGATGTGGTTCCTCCTATCTCCTCGCTAGATCCCAAAATCAGGGTTGGCGGGCAAACATACCGTATCGGTACCAGCCCCGGTTGGATTACCGTGCCTGGCGATGGCAATAACCATGCCCAGAGAATTGATGCCAACAACTCGCGTTTGAGACTCTACCGGGTTCGATGGGATTATGCCCAGTTTTTACCGGACGACGCAACCGATATAACTCAGTGGGATCCCGCTATTGTTAGAGATGCACAGGATCAGGAACAATTGGGATCAGCCAGCGATGTGACCGCTGCTATGTGCCAGGATATCTGGGATAAATACGATTATAGCTGGCAAAACTGGCCTACGGATCTGGGCGCCCCCTATTACGACGTAAATGGCAATGGTGTCTATGACCCCGGCGTTGAGGAAGACCTCAATGGTGATGGCGTTATTTCCATTGGAGAAAGGGAAGAACCGGGTGTAGCCGGTGCGGATCAGGTTGTCTGGTTTGTAGTAAATGATGTTGATAGTGGCGCCTCAGTCCTTTTATACGGCTCTCCGCCAATCGGGATGGAAACTCAGGTGACCATGTGGAATTACAATCAACCCGGAGGTACCCTGGGACAAATTATTTTTAAGCAGTTTCTGTTGATTAACAAATCCGGTTATCGTATGGATTCGATGTTTGTTGCGCAATGGTCAGACCCCGATGTAGGTGTTTATACAGACGACCTGGCAGGTGTTGATATCGAAAGAAGCCTTGGCTTCGCCTATAGCGGACTATTAACCGATGGTGATTTTGAGGATTTTGGCCTGGCTCCGTCAGCGGCGGGATACGACTTTTTTGCCGGACCCATTGTAGAATCGCCGGGCGATACCGCTGTTTTCAACTTAAAGTACCGTCCTGGTTATAGAAATCTGCCGATGACCTCCTTCTCATTCTTTGCTGCCGGAAGCGCCATTGACGACCCGGATCTTGGTGAATATGTCGGAACCATGCAATGGTATAATATGCTGAACGGTTTTATTCCTACTTCTGACTCCACTTTAGGTACTCAACAATCATATATAGCAGGTTACGGTGCAAATGCCGGACAGCCTACCAAATTCCCGCTGTCTGGAGATCCCTTCCGCGTAACCGGCGATATTGATGCCTTTGGAACAAATCTGGGACCCGGTGACCGCCGTATTGTACTGTCTTCCGGTCCGTTTACTATGCAGCCCGGCGATAGCCAAGCTATTGTACTGGCAATGGTGGGAGGCAATGTGGATAAAGCCTCAGGTGGAAATAACCGCAATGCTGTAGAGCAGATGAAAATTAATGACGACTTTGCTCAGTTTATTTTTAACAATCTGTTCCAGGGTATTCCTGCTCCACCGGCAGAACCGGCTGTGACGGTAACTCCATTTGATGATAATATTCTGTTTGATTGGGGAACCAATCGGGCGCGCGTGGCAGAAACCGAAAAAGATGATCCGGTTCTAGGATTTAATTTTGAAGGATACAATGTTTATCAACTACCAAGTGCCACATCAACCAAGGCTGCCGCTCAGAGAGTAGCCACTTTTGATGTCAATAATTTTATAACTATTATTCGTGCAAGGCAATTTGTCGCAGAGTTTGCCGACATTTTAGTAGTGCCCGTTCAGTATGGTTCGGATAGCGGCATCCAGAGATTCTTTAAGGCGGAAAGGGATTACATTAATGATCTGCCTCTGTATGCCGGAAATGAGTATTATTGGGCGGTCACTGCTTATAACTTTAATTCCGATCCAACCGTACCGGAACCCTCTCTAGAAAGTGCACTAAACGTTATTGCAGTTACCCCGCAACCGGCAAGGCCCGGTGCAGAATATACCCATGCTGTCGGCGAAGAATTAACCGTAACAGCAAGCCCTAGCGCTGCAAATAATACCGGTGACATGACCGCCTATGTGGTTGATCCTGCCAAAACAAGAGATGCTAACTATGAAGTCAGATTTCGTGCCTTATCTGCTGACAGCCTCTGGTATAAATGGGATTTGGTCCGAATTGCCGGCGGAAGTGAAACAGTCCTATTAAGTGATCAGGAAAATCTGGAAGGCGGCAACGATTATCCAATTGTTGACGGTATTCAGGTAAAACCGGTGGGACCAAAGGTTCCAGGATTAGCAGGTTGGGGTTTTGATGGCGGCCGCTGGATTACCGGTGTCGACTGGGGTGGACAGGAATTCTTCGGAGGTCTGGATATTGGTCTCAATTTCTTTGGCTCCGATCTTGGAACAAATGTCAATCCGGTATATTTAGAATTCCAGGATCAGGCTTCTGTTGATGCCGAAGGTTACTGGAGCAAAGGTGCTGTTTATCGTAGAGACCTCGGTTACGCTTTTCAGGGAATTGGTGAACTACCCTTAAGATCCTGGGATGTGCTGGATCCCGCTAATCCTCGAAGATTAAATATTTGTTTTGTGGAAGACGATCGGGAAGGCGCTCCCGGAGCAAATGCCAACTTGATCTGGGATATGGGCTGGAATGGAAGTGAATATGGTGCCAATGGTGCCCGTGAGTATCTCTTCTTTAATGCCAGTGATTATGATGAAGGTGCCTATTATGCAGGTGGTATAGATGGAACATCCACCGATGTTTATTATGCCATCTGGCCGAATCAAAGAGGGACGGCGCCATATTTAAATGATACATTTACCATGGATATTCTGGCCAATATTCCCAATAAACCTGGTGATGTTTACAGCGTAACCACCACCGCACCTGTGGTAGGTAATGATGATCTGGCAAAGGCGGATGTGGATAAAATAAATGTCTTCCCCAATCCCTATTATGCTTATAATCCTTCGGAACCAAACCGTTTTCAAAGGTTTGTTACGTTTAATCATCTACCGAGAAATTTGACTGTTAGAATTTTCACGATTTCCGGTGTGTTAGTGCGAACTCTGACTGAAGAAGATAAAACATCGCCGGAAAGCCAATTCCTGAATTGGGATCTACTAAATGGAGATAATTTCCCGGTCGCAAGCGGTGTTTATATTGCTCACATAGATATGCCTGAGTTAGGAAAGACTAAAGTCTTGAAGCTGTTTATAGTTCAGGGTCAGGAATTCTTACAATACTTTTAAAATTAATGAAGGATAAAAAAGCATAAAGATGATAATTCTAGAGGAGTAAAATTATGAACAACAATAAGTTTATCTTTATTTTCGCACTAGTGACACTGGTCGTGTTTCTGTGTGTTCCCACAGCCTATGCCGGCGATCCTGCCCGGATTGGCACTGCTGGTGGTGAACAGCTATTGATTCCGGTCGGTGCGCGGGATTTCGCTATGGGCGGCGCCAGTGTAGCGAATTCCAAGGGTCTGGATGCAATCTACTGGAACCCTGCCGGTTTGCCAGGACTTCAGGGACGGGCTTCAGCGGTATTCTCAACCATGCAGATATTTAATGATATTAATCATAATTATTTGGCCATTGGTCTGAATGCCGGCAGTTTTGGTACTCTGGGTTTCAGCCTTAAAGCGCTTGGTTTTGGAGATATCCCGGTAACCACAAATGAGGATATGGACGGTGAATCGGGACAAACCTTTAGTCCCTTGTTCTTCACCTTGGGAGCTACTTATGCAAAACGGTTAACCGATGCTATCAATTTTGGTTTTTCCGGTAAATTGGTAAGTGAACAAATTGATCGCGTCAGTGCGTCCGCTTTTGCATTTGATGTTGGTATCCAATATCACCAGGTTGGTGGAATAGCTGGCCTCTCATTAGGTCTGGCAGTTAAGAATATTGGAACCAATTTGCAGTACAAAGGTTCGGGATTATTGGTTTCAGCAACCGAGGCCGGTAGCGCTCGTCAGGATTTTCGAGAACGGCCTGCGGCCTCGAACCAGTTACCCACAACCATTGATTTGGGATTGGGTTATACCTATGACATCAACGAAGATAATGCAGTGCTGGTTACAGGGTTATTCACAAACAACAACTTCGGAAATGACAATATGAAGTTTGGTTTGGAATACCAGTATACTGATCTGATAGCGCTTCGTGGTGGCTATGTAGATGTTGCGAGAACCTCATCTACCGATACCAATTATAAATGGACACTGGGTGCCGGAGTGAATGTTCCCTTGGGAAATGTGAAGTTTGGGTTTGACTATGCATATCGCGACTCGGAATATTTTGATGGGAACAATATGTTTTCTTTTACACTGGGATGGTAACATTCATAAATCCTGGTTTTTTGAAAAAGGTCGGCCCTGTTGCCGACCTTTTTCTTTTTATATATCGTAGAACAAGTAATAGGTATTATTCGTAAGAATACTATTTAAGATTCTACTTATTATTATCTTTAACAGATATTAAATTTAAATAGCCGTCGTGAAGAGAATCTATTTTTGTTGGCTAGTGATATTAGAGTTCATTTCACCTGTCTGCCGGCTCAACGAGTCGACCAACGGTCTCGTAGAGAGACGTCGACAGGTAGAGAATCTACTATCTTCATTAGATTTTTCTCGTTCCAGCGCTCAGCACTGGAACGAGTTGAACTTCTGAAAAATAGTCTGAATTCTCGGCATTGTCACTCTGAATTTAGTTCAGAGTCTGTCTGCGACTATTGTAGGCGGAAAAAATAGGAGATTCCGAAATGGATTCGGAATGACACGAGAAAAAAAATTGAATTTTTCAGGAGCTTCTTTAAGAGTTAAGAAATGATAGTTTCAGAAATCATTAAAGCTTTGGATTCCATCTATAAGAAATAGTGGTAAAAAAATAAAATCTAAGAATTTTTATGGGGAGTCTTATGAAAGTGAATCGTTTCAAAATATTAATTGCCCTTATTTTTATGTTTATTTTTGGATCTATCGGTCTTGCGGATTCGGAATACAATATGTTTCTGGATTTTGCACGGTTTCGTTATGATGATTCGAATACCTATCTTGAAATTTATTACATGATTGCCCCTACAGTTTCGATTCCTCAGGAGGAGGATGTTCATCTGAAAATATTAATTGTCGGTAAGCAGGACTCACTTCTGAACTCGCAAAATCTAACCGGAACCTTTCTTCCGGAAGGAGCAACCAGTAACGTAAAAATGGGAATGATAAAAACAATACTGCCAGAAGGCGAATACGATTTGCATTTAAGAAGATACACGGATGCTAACAGAAGCGAAATTGTGGATTCGTTAACATTACGTTTATCGACAGGATCATTTGTCCAAGATCGAATAACGATTAGTGATCTGGAGATTTGCGCTAATATCATACCGCGTTCTCAAAATCGAGATAATACTTTCTATAAAAATACCATGGAAGTTGTTCCAAATCCATCTCACATGTTCGGGAAAGATTCCCCCCGGTTATATTACTACATTGAGCTTTATAATGTTAATAAGGAAAATCCTGATAAAGAAATTTCCATACAGACGGTGATTGTTGATCACGCAGGGCAGGTACGTGATAAGAAGGATTATACACGCAGTCGAAAGTATGAATCTTTGGTGGAAAAAGGGGCTTTCAATGTATCTAAACTGGAAACCGGATTATACGCCATGATATTCTATGTATCAGATGAAGCTTCAAATTACTCGGTTTATAGAAAAGCAAATTTTTATGTAAATAATCCCGATGTCGTTTTGGTTACAGAAAGAGGCGATGACCAGGCAAAATTTATTGATAGCCGATATTATACAATGACGACGGAGTTGGTTGACGAAAGTTTTGCTCAAGCACAATATCTGGCTACAAAAGAAGAAATAAATATTTATAATTCGCTGAGTGATGTGGATAGCAAGAAGCGATTTATGTTTCGATTTTGGCAGGAGAGGGAAAAGAACCAACCGGGAATTGAAAATGAATACTATTTGCGGGTCAATTACGCAAATGATCATTTCAGATACTCCGGTAAGAACGGATGGCAGACGGACAGGGGACGCGTCTATTTGATGTATGGAGAACCAGATCAAATTGGGAAAATTGATTTTGCCTCCTTAGGTGCGGGTACCACATCTTTTGCAAGAGCCGAAGGTTTGACAGAGGATGCCAGCCAGGTAAATCATTCAGTCTGGACTTATCATAATCTGGATGGTGGCAGCCAGTTCTTCTTTCTGGATAAAAACAATGTGGGGAACTACAACTTAGTACACTCCACCTATAAAAATGAAATCCAGGATCCCAATTGGTTTCTATTTTACTTGGAAAAATAAATAAAAGTTAATTTATTATATAGCGATTATTTTATTTAGCATCCTGAATAATTTGTGCGGGAATAGCTCAGTCGGTAGAGCATCAGCTTCCCAAGCTGAGGGTCGCGGGTTCGAGTCCCGTTTCCCGCTCAAACCATTTTTATTCGCTGGCCATTTCTCATCAAAGAAATAAAATTGTCTCGCCTCGTCAAGCAAAATATCCAGATATAAATCCCCAATATTTATTTGTTGGACGCTGAAGGAATTCTTAAATTCAGGTTTTTAAGATGGAGAGAAATAGGTGGTTAAAATAATTGATGTCGAAGCAGGGAGCATCGCAGAAGAATTGGGAATGAAAATAGGAGATGAAGTTTCCCGGATAAATAACAAGGAAATAAGCGATGCACTTGATTATCGATTTTACATAGCAAATGAGGAGATTGAGCTATTAATTCAGAGAGAAGAAGAATCGATTCTATTTGAAATCGAAAAAGAATATAACGATGATTTAGGCATCGTAGTTGAAGATCTCAAAATGCGTTCCTGCGGAAATAACTGCATCTTTTGTTTTGTTTATCAAAATCCCAAAAAGCTTCGCAAATCACTCTATTTTAAAGATGAAGATTACAGATTCTCATTTTTGTACGGTCATTATACAACCCTTACAAATACGTCCATGGAAGATTTAGAACGTATAGTGGAGCAAAGGTTGACACCTCTTTACATATCGGTTCACGTTACCGAACCGGAAATGAGAAAATTAATGTTAGGTATAAAATTCGATGATCGCCTCTTTGAAAAGATAGACTATTTAACCAAGCATAATATTGAGTTAAATTGTCAAATTGTTTTATGCCCCGGTCTTAACGACGGGCGGTATCTCGATCAAACCATTACCGATCTGAAACAATATTTTCCAATGATCCGATCGATAGCTATAGTACCTGTTGGATTGACAAAACATCGAAAAAATTTATACAGGATTATTCCGGTTAGCCATGCATACAGCATTAAAGCCATTGTGGAGACGGATGAGAGGCGGAAAAAGTTAAGAAATGAACTGGGAAGTTCTTTTGTTTATTTATCAGATGAGTTTTATATACGTACCAAAACGCCTATCCCCGATGCCAGCTATTATGAGGGATTTTATCAGCTTGAGAATGGTGTCGGCCTCACACGTGATTTTATGGATAGCTTCGATGCTGAACTGCCAGATTTGCTTAATTTTTTTTATGACAGAAAGATTGGCTTAACATTAGTTACCGGTGATTTGGGAAACAAGGTTTTAAGGCGTTATTTCGCACCGAAATTAGACGAAATAAACAATATTCAATATGAAGTGCAAACGGTTGTAAATCAGTTTTATGGTCCTTCAATTGTGGTTTCGGGTTTGCTGGTGGGTCAGGATATTTATAATACACTAAGCGATAAAAATCTTTTAGATTATATTGTTCTACCCCCCAATTGTTTAAATGATGATGGTTTGTTTTTGGATGACTGGACTGCAGATCAATTGGAAGAAAGATTAGGGAAGAAGATATTCGTTTTCCCCGATAGTTTTTTGGAGTTATTTAAGCAAATACAGACTTATGAAACAACCTTTAGTAACGATTATCGGTAGACCAAATGTCGGTAAATCTACCCTTTTTAACAGAATACTGAGAAGGCGCGAAGCAATCGTTCATGACCTGCCTGGAGTTACCCGGGATCGAAATTTTGCTCAAACCGATTGGAACGGAAAATCATTCATATTAGTTGACACGGGAGGATATCTCCCAAAGTCTACGGATTTGATGGAAATAGCAATTCGGGAACAGGTGGATATTGCTATAGAGGAAGCGGACATACTATTATTTGTGGTGGATCAGTCAACCGGAATCTCCGATATCGATCAACAAATTGCAGAAAGACTGCAGCGAACTGAAAGACCTGCTCTTTTAGTTGTAAATAAGATCGATCATGCAGGATTGGAGAGCGAAGGGTATCAATTTTATAATCTGGGATTGGGAGAACCGGTTTTGATTTCTGCCGCTCAAGGCAGAGGTATCGGCGATATGCTCGATATCTTATCCGCAAAATTCGAATCCCTCCCCAATGACAAACAAGAAAAAGCTGCCATAATCAAACTTGCGGTAGTTGGAAAAGAAAATGTCGGTAAATCCTCTTTTGTAAATACGCTCTTAGGGGAGGAAAGGGTAATCGTTACACCTATTCCGGGTACCACCCGGGATCCCATTGACACTCTGCTAAAATTCAATAAACGTCACTATCTCTTGATAGATACTGCCGGATTAAAACGGCGTTCGAAAGTGGTTGAAAATATTTTGTTCTACAGTCAATTACGAACCCTCCGAAGTATCCAAAGAGCGGATGTGGTTTTGTATTTTATAGATGCAACTGAGGGTGTGACGAGACAAGACCTGCGAGCCGTGATTGATGCCGTTGAACTAAAAAAATCGGTGATTCTGGTGGTGAACAAGTGGGATTTAATAAATAAGGATGATAAAACTTATCGTAAATGGGAATCGGATATTCAACACAGACTTGGTACTTATAAATTTATTCCGATAATTTTCACTTCAGTTTTATTGAAGAAACGTCTTTTTAAATTATTAGAATATGTGACTACAATCTATGAGGAACAGCAGAAAAAAGTGCAAACGAAAGATCTGAATCGAGTTTTGCTTCCTATTATTGAGCAAAATACCCCACCGGCTATTCAAGGGAAGGAGATCAAAATCAATTACATTACTCAATTAAAAACATCTCCCCCCTTATTTGCTTTCTTTTGTAGTCATCCCCGTTTGATACCAACGAATTATCGAAGGTTTTTGGAGAAACAAATACGTAGCTTTTGGGGTTTCAATGGAATACCTGTAAATATTGTGTTTAAATCAAAACGAAAAAGAAGCCGCTAAAATCAACAATGAAAATTTTTTTGACTATATTTTTGTCGATGTGTCTCCTACAAATGTTGTTTGCAGCTAATATTTGGAGGGATATTTTAAGTACAAATATTAAAGCCGGCAATATTAGCGAGGGTCAGAAAATTAAATGTGGTTTCCATCAGCTGATGAATGCATATCGGAATGGCGATGTCGAACTTTATGATAGAATAGGCCGATCAATAAAATCTTCTCGGATGCAGATGCAGGAAGCTATGATTAGCCCGAGAGGCCATTTTCGGATCAATTACGATTTAAGCGGATTTCATGGGATTCCTTTGTATGATCGCGATCAGAACGGAATTTCCGATTACTTGGAATTTGTGGCCAGATCTTTTGACAGGGCATGGGAAATTGAAATCGAAACTTTAGGATTTCGACGACCATTAGATCACACCGGGCAACCGAAAACAGTTTATGATATATTTTGTAGAAATCTTCGTTCAGAGCAAATTTATGCTGCAACCATCTTCTATCTGGACGAAAAAATTGAAGGCGTTCCTGGAAACGCCTATCCATCCTATATTGAAATTTCAACTGATTTTTCGGATGTTTCATATCCTGGTATCACTGATGGTATTGTACGGGATAGTATGGCGATTGCAGTAACTGCGGCGCACGAATTCAACCATGCCTGTCATTTGAGTTATAATATTTGGAATGGTAGCGCTACATCAGGCTCATTCGATGCAATGGATTTGTGGTATATCGAAAATTCAGCCACTTTTATGGAGGAAGTTGTCTGTAACGAAATTAATGACTATTACGAATATCTTGAATTTTTCTTCAACACCACTGACCGAGGGTTGATATACTATTTTCCGGAGGATCGAATTTATGGTGCAGTTGTTTTAAATATTATGCTTGGCCAGCTTTATGGAAATACAATTACCAGGGAAGTGTGGGAGAGAATCGTAGAGGAGCCTGCGGTTGGTGCTCTGGACTATGTACTGCAGAATAAGGGTACAGGACTGGATATAGAATTGCGTCGTCTTGCGGAATGGATGTTTTTTACCGGGCAAAACGCTGCACCGGATAAATTCTTTACGGAAGCCGAAAATTATCCACAACCGCCCGTAATCGCCACCGAGATATTTTTGGATGGCTCCAGCACAGTCTATACTGATCGATTGCCGCCCCTGGCTTTTCAATATTTAGAAACGGCGATTTTCTCGGACCCAAATTTGAATATTTATCTTGTTCCTGAAAATTTCGGACCGCATTGGTCGGGTATCGTTTTCAATTCCTTGCCGCCTGCAGGTATCGGATTTCCAGCAAAAACATATTACCAAGTTGCATATGATTTGATAACCGGACAAAGCAATAGTTTATATAGCTCGGTTACCTCGGGATTATGGAATAACGGGAATGCCAACTTGAGAGTGAATTATTCTCTAAATTTAAGAGAAATGAGTAGTGAATTAGCGAAAGACATTTTAGTTTATCCGAATTTAGTAACACCTGAGCAAAATATTGACTATGTTACTTTTAAAAATTTGCCTCAAGATTCAAGAATTGAAATATATTCCGGCAATGGGTATCATATAAGTACAGTTTATTCGGAGTTCACTTCGCAAACCGTATATTGGAATCTTGAAACCCCTCAGGGCAAAAAGGTTGGAAGCGGTGTTTATTTCTACAAAATATTATCACCAAAAAGTGTCGCTGAAGGAAAAATAATTGTAGTCAGATAACATATACTTCTTGAAAATATTCCTTTTGGTCCTTTTATATGTCAATACAATAGAATTCTAATTTTTTCCTGGATTAATGACGACGTTCTTGACCTCTTTAGTTATTGGTTTTTTAGCACTGGATACAACCATCGCTTTTCAGGTGTTAATTTCCCAACCCATTTTTGCCTGCCCAATTCTCGGTTGGTTATTTGGCAATCCACAATTAGGATTTGAAATTGGTGTAATTATGCAGTTATTGTGGTTACATGTTATTCCTGCAGGAGCTGCTATATTTCCGGAAGGCAATGTTGCCTCAATGGTTACCTGTGCCATTGCATTAAACTTCGCTGATTCATTATTCCCAAATACAATTTTTGCACTTGCAGTCATATTTGGAATTATTGTTAGTTACCTGGGGGCTTGGATGACGGTCTGGGATCGTAAATTAAATGGGGTGATATTAAACTATGTCAGTAAAGCAGCTGAGAAGGTGCACACCAGGAAGATGGCTTCGCTCGAGTTAGTAAGTATGATTTTTTACTATATTCTGATGTCGGGATTTGCTTTCGTTTCCCTACTCACTGCGGACGTGGTAATTTCAAGACTGCGGGTAAATTTTACCGTTCCGTTGGAAACTAAATTTTCAATTATAAAGCCAACATTATTGGGTATTGGTCTAATGTTAACTGGATTCTTGGCATATCGCGCAATAAAAAAAAGTGGCAATTAAATATAAGTCATGAAAACGGTGAATAATCAAATTCGGAAGATAGATTTTCTAAAGGTTTTCTTCCGCAGTTTTTTCTTGCAATCGGTATGGAATTATCGCAGTTTAATTTCTGTTGGCTTCGACATTTGTCTCATTCCTATTGTTAAAAGGTTATATCCGACTTTAGATTCCAGAAAAGAGTTTTTACGAAGACATCTTAAATTTTTTAATTCACATCCATACCTGGCTTCATACGCGTTGGGTATTTCTATTAAACTCGAAGAAGATATTGCATTGGGAAATGCAGATGCAAGTATAGATTTAGACAGGATAAAAGATCTATTGATAAGTACTTTAGGAGCAAAGGGCGATCGACTTTTTTGGCTCACAATAAAACCGTTTACACTTATTATTGGCGTGTTAGGAATTATTCTAGCAGAATCTACGTCAATGAAAGTAATTATATTGGTTATGACTTTTCTTCTTTATAACATTCCACATTTTTATTTTCGTTATGTTGGTCTTGTAGAGGGATATCGATTTGGTTTGCAGATTTATAAATGTCTGCCTAAGCAAAGGTTTGAGACATTACGCAAAGCATATTTATATGTAGGTCTGCTCGCCTTCGGATTATTATCGATATATTTTCTGATTAAATATTATTCTACTGGTTCAGGACAATTTCTTATTTTCTTATCTTCTTTGGTTTACACGGGAGTCGTTTATAGATTATCTAGAAGTTTTTATTACACAACCTTTTTAACCTTTTTCTTTTTCCTAATTATAGGGTTAATTTTCTTTTAGTCTGAAAAGGTGCGATTATAAAAAAACTACTTAAGATAAAAAATAAATATGGATTGCATGCAAGACCTGCAGCTCTAATTGTGAAGACCGCTTCAAAATTTCAGTCGGACATTCACATATCCAAAGATGGCATGCAAGTTAATGCGAAGAGTATTCTTGGCGTGATGACATTAGCTGCAGAGTTCGGAAGTGAGATTGAAGTGATTGCCAACGGTGTAGATGAAACAGATGCGATCAGTGCAATGGAAGAAATAATTGAAAGCAAATTTAATGAAGAATAAATTTGATTGGAATTTTTAACCTTTTCATTTATTTTCCAAGTCTTTAATTGGAGAATTTTGCTATTAAAAAGTCCGTAATAAACAACGAAGTAATATTGGAGGGTATTCCGGCATCTCCGGGAATAATAACCGGACCCTGCTTTAAATATCACGAAATTTCTCTTTCTCCCGAACCTCGAATTGTGACCAAATCAAAATTAGAATTTGAAATTAAACGCTTTAGAAGAGGTGTCAAAAAAACCCTGCAGTTTTTAAGAAAAACCATACCGGATACTTCCGGATCTTACAGTGAGCAACTCACCGAAATATTAAGCCTGCAACAAGCCTTTCTTGAAGACGAGATATTTTTAAAAGAAATAGAAGATAAAATCAAAAATGAACACTATGATGCTCTTTACGCAATTTATGCAGTCTTTCAGAAAAAGAAAGAACATTTCTTGCAGCAGACCAATGAATATTTTCGTGAGAGAGCATTCGATATTCAGTCATTAAAAAGAATGTTGATAAAAAACATTCTAGGCAAAAAAATAGAGATTCGATTAAGAAAACCCTCAATAGTCATCGCAGATATATTGAGCCCCTCGGATACGGTAAAACTTCATCAACAATCGGTTCTTGGATTTGCCACAAGTACAGGTGGAAAAAATTCTCATACTGCGATCGTTGCCCGAGCACTGGGTGTCCCTGCTGTGGTTGGTTTAGAGCGAATAACCGATTTAGTGCAACATGGACGGGTTATAGCCCTTGATGGTTCCCATGGACGTGTCATCATAAATCCACGCAAAGAAACAATCATTAAATATCAGAATCAACAAAAAATTCATCTTCATCTCGAAAAAGAGCTTTTAAGAGAAAGTTCCACTGTTACTACCACAAAAGAAGGTAAAAGGATTTTAATTCAGGCAAATATTGAGTTTGAAAAAGAGCTAACAAATGTTAAGAATGTGGAAGCGGATGGGATCGGTTTGTTTCGTACGGAGGGAATATTTATAAATCGTGAAACATTACCTACTGAAGATGAACAATTCGAAGTGTATTCTAAAATTGCTTGCGAGATTTATCCTCAAAAATGTGTTATTCGCACACTGGACATCGGTGGCGACAAAATTATGCCAAACCTAATTAATGTGCACGAACAGAACCCGTATCTTGGGTGGCGGGCAATCCGTTTTTGTCTGGATCACAGGGATTGCTTTGTATCTCAAATTAAGGCCATCCTTCGAGCCAATTTAAAAGGAAATATCCAAATCTTACTTCCTTTAATTAGCAGCCTGGAAGAAGTATTTCAGGTTAGGGAATTAATGAAGGAAGCCAGGCAAATTTTGGTGAACGAAGGCAGATCATTTGGAGATGGAATTCAACTTGGAATTATGGTTGAACTGCCTTCTGTGGTTTTTCTAGCGGATGTATTTGCCAGAGAAGTTGACTTTTTTAGCATCGGGACAAATGACCTTGTTCAATATGATCTGGCTGTTGATAGAGGTAACGAAAAAGTTGCCTATCTCTATTCACATTTTCATCCTTCGGTTATCAGGATGATTAAACATACTCTTGATGCCGGTAATAGTGCGAGGATTCCCGTCAGCATGTGTGGAGAAATGGCTGGTGACCCATTGGCGATACCATTACTATTGGCAATGGGATTTGAATGCATTAGCGCTTCACCTGCCATCATTCCAGAAATAAAGAAAATTATTCGTGAAGTTGATATGGGTGAATGTCAGAAATTGTACAACAAGGTAACAGAGTTAAAAACCACGAAGGAGGTTACAGCTCTATTACAAGGTTTTTTTAAGGAAAAATTTCGAGAATTAGAAGTTTTGTAAGTTCTGGTTTTGATAATTGAATTTAATTTAAAAATTCCAAAAGTTAGTTGAATCATAAAATTTATCACTCTGATTCTGGTTCTCCGGACCTATCTGCTGATTTGTAGAATGGTCTCGTCGAAAGTACGTGTACTATCGCTAAATTCACAGAGCGACAGGTAAAGCAGGTTGCATTTTTCAGAAGTTTGCTAATTATTAAAGATATTTTAAGAAAGGAGAGCATGTTCGATTCGGATAAATCTAATTTTGTGAGCTTTTTGAAGGAATTTCCCTATCAGATAAAAGAATGCCGGGATCTATTCCTAAACTTTTCTCCTGAACTTGATGTCTCTAACATAAATAATATTGTATTCTCCGGAATGGGCGGTTCTGCAATTTCCAGCGATTTATTTGTTTCCTATACGCGGAATGAAATCGGAGTTCCCTGCGAGGTCAATCGGGAATACTCTATCCCTGCCTTTGTTAACCGGAATACCCTATTCATCGCTTCCAGTTATTCGGGTGATACAGAGGAAACTCTCATCGCATCGGGGAGCGCTTTGGAAAAGGGCGCTGTCTTTATTGGTATTTCTTCCGGTGGAGAACTTGAGAAAATGTGCCATCGTAGCAATCTTTTGCACATAAAAATTCCCCCTGGTTTACCTCCGCGGCAAGCCTTAGGATTTCTGTTTTTCCCGTTGTTATTTGTTTTTAAGCGGCTTGGGCTTTTTACTATTGATGATATAGAGATAGAGGAAACAGAAAGATATTTGAGGGAATTTGTTCAGAGATACAGCCCCGAGACAAGCGTGGGGAAAAATCTTGCAAATCATGTCGCTCAAACGGTTTATCATACTATCCCTATTATTTACACAGCAGTTCCCTATTTGATGCCGGTGCCGATGAGGTGGAGAAATCAATTCAATGAAAATGCGAAAGTAATGGCATTCAGTAACGTGTTCCCGGAATTAAATCATAATGAGATCATGGGGTGGGAAGGTCCGAAAGATATTAACAGGAATTTCCGGGTTATTATTTTACGAGATATTGATGAGAGCGAGCGGAATAAACAGCGTGTCAGAATTACAAAGAGTATCCTTAAAAAACAAGGCACACCGGTATTGGAATTATTTGCCGAAGGACGATATCGGCTAACGCGGTTATTTTCTCTCATTTCACTGGGTGATTGGGCGAGTTATTATTTGGCGATGCTAAATGAAAAGGATCCCATAAAGATTGGTAGCATCGATTTGCTAAAAGAGGAGTTAAATAAGGTTCCGCTTTAGTAAGGGTTATTTAATTTTGGAGGTGGAAGGGGACCGGTGTCTCTCCCGGCCTTCAAAGCCGCGTGTGTCCCGGCAGACCGGGACAGGTGGGTTCGACTCCCACGCACCTCCGCCAATTTTGTAAAGATATTAGGTTGATAATGGGGGATTATAATATTTCAATGATGCAGATATGTTCTTTACCTTGGCGAATCCGCTTGTGATTATGATTCCCACTCACCTCGGCATTAAATTTTCTTGATTAACATGGACCTATCGAAATTGCGTCCTTTCATTTTTATTCCCACTTTAATATTATTATATTTCCAATTTGTCTATAAGAGGGGACTACTCTACTCCTGTTTCATATTCAAACAAAGTTTTAACTTTTTTGAATGAAAACATTGTCTTGGTTTTGCCCTTAAAAAATATGTGGATGGAGAATAATTTAAATTTTGGTTTTGTCCGAAGTACTGTGTTAGAAAAATTCAAATTTAGTGGTAGGAACAAAATTTTATGAAGATTCATTCAAATCACCCGAAGCTATACATTTTGGTTAGTTGAAATTCAAAACATTATGAACGCAGATTAATTGAAGATGGTGTAATATGATTTCCCGTTTAGTAAAATATGATTTAAGCAAGCAGTCAAACTTTTTTGTTTTTTTGAAAGATTTCATAAGAGATCCCATTAGGATTGGCGCAATTTCAGAAAGCTCCAATACAATGGCGAGAGCAATGGTTGATAATTTGATAATTAACCCCGGCGATCCGGTTATGGAACTTGGTCCCGGGACTGGTGCTTTCACGCAGCAAATATACAAGAAAACAAATGTTTATCTTGGCATCGAGCGAAATCAAAGATTTATACAGATTTTGGACAGGCGTTTCCCGGACTTGCATTTTGTTAATGGCTTGGCAGAAGACGGATATCATCACTACCAAGAAAAAGGATTGCCGCCGCCCAAAGTAATCATCTGTGGATTACCCCTTTCTATTTGGTCAGACGAGTTGCAGGATGCCGTTATTGATGTCCTGAAAAACCTGATGAAAGTCGATTGTATCTTTCGAACCTTCCAGTATGCACATTCTTTTGCCTTCCCTTCCGCGATTCGATTTCGTCGCAGGATGGATGCTCTCTACGGTCCTCATCATCGGAGTCAGTTGGTGTTGCGTAATGTGCCACCTGCCTTTATTCTGACATGGTATCAGGAATAAAGGAATAGGAAGTATTCGCTTAAATTAAAATACATTCATGTCCCAACAATTTTTTGTGTCTTTCAAAGCTTCCAGAAAGACGGTTATACCTATCAAACTTTTCGATATATTTAATATTCCTTACCATGACGTTTTGTAAACGACCTTTTAAATAAATTCCTAAGATGTTATATTTGAATTTAGATCAGCTTATTGTAATTAATTGAAGGGAAGAGAATATGTCTCACGTAACCGTTTTCTTAAGTTTTATCCTGTTTTTGCCGGTTTTCCTTTTGGCTCAATCCAATCCTAAATTTGAAGACTATTTTATGGATAAAACCATGCGGATTGATTACTTCCATATTGGCGATAACGAAGAAGAATTTATTACTATCGATAGGATTTATCAACAGGGAATTTGGGCGGGTAATCTCAAGAATCTTATCGATCCTTTTAATCTGGGTGCATATGCAATAAGAGTTTATGATTCCGAGTCCGAGCAACTCATTTACTCGAAAGGATTTAGCACTTACTTTGGTGAGTATAGAACTACCGTTCCGGCCTCAAAAGGCATAAAAAGAACATATCATGAGTCTGCCCTTATCCCTTTTCCAAAAAAGAAAATTAGATTTTCCGTCGAAGTTAGAGACAGAAAAAATCAATTGAATCAAATTTTCTCCCAGGAAGTCAATCCGGATGATGTGATGATCATAAAAGAACCTCCCATACAAGGCGTAGAGGTTTTTTATATTGTACAAAACGGCGATGCTCATGAAAAAGTTGATTTCGCTTTTATAGCCGAAGGATACACCCTCTATGAAAGGTCCAAATTCAAAAAGGATGTAGAAAAATTTACAGCGGTTTTCTTCGAACAGGAACCCTATCAATCATTGAAGAATAAATTTAATATATATGGTGTATTTAAACCTTCCCAGGATAGCGGGTGTGATGAACCAACTCATGGTAGTTTTAAAAATACCTCGCTCAATGCAACGTTTAATTCACTAGGATCAGAGCGATATTTATTAACGGAAGACAACAAAAGCCTACAGAACGTCGCCGCACACGTACCTTTTGATGCCCTGGTCATCATGGTGAATACCAAACGATATGGCGGTGGGGGCATCTATAATTTTTTCTGTACATCAACGTCGGATAACCAGTGGAATGAATATGTTTTTATCCACGAGATTGGTCATTCATTTGCCGGGTTGGCAGATGAATATTATACATCTTCAGTTGCTTATAGTGAATTTTATCCAAAGGGTGTCGAGCCATTGGAGCCTAATATCACTGCCCTTTTGGAACCTGGGGAGTTAAAATGGAAAAAAATAGCTGATCAAAATATAGAAATCCCAACTCCCTGGGAAAAAGAGGATTTTGATAGTATGGATGTGGCTTACCAGAAAGTAAGAACTGAGCTAAATGAAAAGATAGCGCGGCTGAATCGCGAAAACGCCTATGAAGACCAAATCAAAGCAGCAGAAGAGGAATCCGAACGCCTCTCCCGGGAACATGCGGAAAAAATGGATAATTACCTGAAGAAAAGTAAATATTTTGGAAAAGTGGGTGCCTATGAAGGTGCCGGCTACTCTTCAAAAGGATTGTATCGACCCATGTTAGATTGTATCATGTTCAGTAAAGGCAAGAAACCCTACTGTAAGGTTTGTGAAGAGGCTATTATAAAAGTAATCGATTATTATAATATGTAACTCCGAGTAAATCTTAAAATTCTCAAAGATTTTTTATTTCAGGTAACTATGTTGGTACGCGTTTCAACAATGTCATTGGCATTTATTTTTTTGCTTGTTTTGAGTTGTACCTCATCGGATAACCAGAATTTCGATCTTGATAAATATAATGCCAGTATTAAAGAATGGCAAAATAAGCGTCTGGAGTCGCTAAAGAAAAAGGATGGATGGCTTTCTTTGGCAGGTTTGTATTGGTTGAAGAAGGGTGAAAATACTTTTGGAACTAACCCTTCGAATGATATTGTATTTCCAGAGGGGAAAGCTCCAGATTTTATGGGAAAGTTTATTCTTCGCGATGAACGTGTAAGTATTAGCATAAATTCTGATGTGAACGTTCTGTCAGGTGATTCTCTAATAAAAACCATGAATCTAAAGAGTGATTTGGAGGACAATACAACCGTCCTTACCCATGGAACACTGAGTTGGTTTGTGATTAAACGGGATACAAATTTAGCAATTCGGCTTCGTGACAGCGAAAATCCCAACTTTGATAAATTTAAGGGTATTGAAACTTTCCCCATTAATCCAGCCTGGCGACTAAAAGCGGAATTTATGAAATATGATCCCCCCAAGGAGATTTCAATTCCAACCATCATGGGTACCACAAACCGCGATAGTTCTCCCGGAGTAATTATTTTCAAGATTGGGGACAAAAAATATAAACTTGATACTACAGGGAAATATGACTCAGAGCGGCTGTGGATTATTTTTTCAGACGGTACCTCTGGCATCGAGACATACGGGGCTGGAAGATATCTCTATATTGATAATCCGTTACTGCATGAAAATACATACATCGATTTTAACAGGGCTTATAATCCACCTTGCGCATTTACGGATTTTGCTACCTGTCCCTTCCCGCCAGAGCAGAATAAATTGGATATGAGAATAACGGCCGGTGAAAAGTATCATTCGCCTGACCCAATAAATGATTGACATATTGAGTTATACAAATCAAAAGAGCCTGTGAGCCAGAGGATGTAGTTGATAAGGCATGTTCTTCGATTGACCAGCTGAAAAAAATACGCCCAAAAACCGTGGCCTAAATTTTAATTCAAGCATCTTTAATATTGAGTCACTAAAAACGAGTCATTTCCCGGATTCTGTTGAATCTTCGCTCGATATCATCCCGGTTTAAGTTCCTTAATGCATCAAAACTAAAATTCTCAATATTATATGAAGCTAATACAGTTCCATAAACCAGAGCCTTTCGAAGATTCTCATCCGAAAAGTTTCCCACACTCGCGAGATATCCGAGAAATCCCCCGGCGAAACTGTCGCCGGCACCAGTGGGATCAGTTACTTTTTTGATAGGATAACCCGGCGCAAAAAAATAATTTTCTCTGGTAATTAATATAGAGCCATATTCACCGCGTTTTACTATTAAGGCTTTAGGTCCCATTTCAAATAGAAATAAGGCGGCTTCATGAAGATGAGATAGTTCGGTTAGCTGGCAAATTTCTTCATCGTTAAGAATAATCATGTCCACTCTTTTTATTACATCTTCGAGAGATTTACTTTTCCCGGTAATCCAAAAGTTCATTGTATCTAAGACGATTAGTTCAGGATTGTTAACCTGATCCAACACATTTAGCTGCAAATCAGGATCAATATTTGCCAGAAAAATATATTTGCTGGATTTATAATGTTCAGGTATTATGGGATTGAAGTTCTCAAAGACGTTCAATTCAGTATATAAAGTATCCCGTAAATTCATTTCAGGGTGATATCTTCCTCCCCATCGGAAAGTCTTGCCTTCCTCTATCAGCAAACCGTCAAAATCCACATTTTTTTCTTTTAAGAAATTAATCTTGTCGAACTCAAAATCTTTTCCCACTACCGCAACAATCTTGACCGGGGAGAAAAAATGAGCCGCTGAGCTAAAATAGAGTGCCGAACCTCCTATGGCGTTGGTCACTTTTCCAAAGGGTGTTTCAACACTATCGTACGCAACTGAACCAACAACTAGAATGGACATATGTTACCTTTCAGAATTCTATTGCTCCAATAATTGATTGTAAAGATAGAACTCAAAATCGGTTGATTCAATTAAAAAGTAAAGGATTTAGTGAAATCGAAAAATTTTCAGGGGTCTTTGAGAGGATTCTTTGTATGACTACATTTTTTCTGGTGCTGAGATACCTAAAATTTTAAAACCATTTGCCAGCACAATTTTTGTGGCTAAGCATAATCCTAATCGTGCCTGCGTCAGTTCGATATCTTCTCCAATTACCCAGCATTCGGTATAAAACTTGTGAAATAATGTTGATACTTCGCTTAAATATTGGGTTAAGAGATGAGGCTCATATTCAGTAATACATCTTTGAACCAAAGGCGGGAATTCCAATAGTTTTTTTATTAGTTCAAACTCAGCTTTCTCTATTAGTCTGTTGTAAATATTATTATTGAAGACAATTCCTTTTTCCTCGGCATTTCGGAAAATACTGCAGATACGTGCGTGTGCATATTGGTTGTAATATACCGGATTTTCATCTGATTGGGTTTTGGCCAATGTGAGATCAAAATTAAGATGGGACTGCATACTTCGCATCAGAAAAAACCAGCGGGTTACATCCTCTCCAACTTCATCAAGCAGATCATCAAGAGTGATAAAATTGGCTTTCCTGGTCGACATTTTAATTTTTTCTTTCCCTTCATACAAAGTAACAAATTGATGAATTAATACCTTTATCTTTTTATAATTGTATCCCAAAGCTTTAATGCCAGCGATCACATCCGGATAGGTGGCGATATGGTCTGCACCGAACAGGTCCACGATTAGGTCAAAACCACGGTCTAATTTGTTTTTATGATAGGCCATGTCCGGAAGGCGATAGGTGGGCTCGCCGGTGTTTTTTACGATCACTTTATCCTGATCTAATCCGAATTCGGTGGATTTGAACCATATAGCACCGTCTTTTTTATAGGACAATTTTTTTTCTTCGAATATTTTGAGAACACTTTCGATTTCACCACTTTTGTACAAATCCGATTCATTAAAATACACATCGAAGTGAATATTTAGACGATTTAGTGTAAAACGAATATCATCAAAAATAGCATTCTCAGCCGTCTTTGTAAAAAAGGAATTGTCCTCAGAATCCCGAAGTGAAGCACCCTTATCTTCCTTTATGGATTTGGCAATGTCCTTTATGTATTCACCCTGATAATAATCTTTCGGAAATTCTATTTTTTCATCAAGTAATTCCAGATATCGTAGCCGTACCGAATCTCCTAATACTTTCATCTGCCGTCCGGCATTATTGAAGTAGTATTCCCGAATCACCTCATATCCGGCACATTCAAGCAAATTGGCCAGCGTATCCCCGATAACTGCCTGCCTTCCATGACCGACTGTGAGAGGGCCAGTTGGATTGGCGCTTACAAATTCTACCTGGGCTTTTTGTCCATTGCCAAATTTAAACGATCCGTAATCGTCTGATTCTGCTAAAATGTGAGCGACCGAATTTTGTAAATATTCTTCTGAAAGAAAAAAATTTATAAATCCGGGTCCGGCGATCTCAATGTTCTTAATCCAGGCAGTTTTTGAATCAAGCTTATTAATTATTTCTGCCGCGATTTTTCTTGGATTCTGTTTAAGTTTTTTGGCAAGAACCATGGCCAGGTTGATGCTGATATCCCCATGAGCCTCAAGACGAGGACGATCAAAAACAAAACCAACTTTGGGATAATTGAGCTTTTTGAGGCTATCGTTAATTATTTGATTCAGATAGGACTGTACTCTTAACATTCTCTTGAAATCTTATGATTTTAGCGTCCGCCCACAGTTTTTCTAATGAATAGTATTCGCGGCTTTCCGGTCTGAAAATATGTACCACAATATCAATATAATCAAGTAAAACCCAGCTTAATTGCTGAATCCCTTCCCTGTGCCATGCTTTGATTTGATTTTTTTTAAGTTCATTTTCGATATTTTCATACAATGCTTTGATATGCAGTTCCGACTCTCCACTCACCAGAATAAAAAAGTCAGTAACGTTTGTCAATTGGCGAAGATCCATAATCACTATATCCTGCCCCTTTTTATCCCAGGCAAGTTGAGCGATATTATGGACAGTTTGTTCTGTCGTCATAACGCCTCAATTAAGGAATGGTTTGATATTTTTATAATCTTTTCCTATCACAACTGTAGCATCCATCTGCAAGCTCGTATCAATACTTTCACGGATATTTTGAACGTCAAGTCCCAAGAGTTCTGCAATTTGCTGGGAATTTTCGGTTTTACCGGATCTGTTAAAAATGAAAGATGTGCTTACATTAAAACTTTTATAATTTCCCGTGGAAACTACATCAATATCCTGGTCTCTTAAATAATCAGTAAGTCTTGAGGCTACCCCCGCTACTCCGCATCCATTGAGAACCTCAACCTGAATTTTTTGAATCACTTCAGATACTTCGGACTCTTGTTCTGTGGCAGAACTGGTCGATTCTTCAACTTTATTAGTTGTCGTGGAAATCGGTTTGCGTATTTCCTGCTGTGTTTGAATTTTTGTGGAATCTGCCTCTGACTGAGTAAAGAAGTCCAGACGCAGGATTGAAAAGCTGTTCAGAATAACTATGATACAAAAAATTAAAAAAACAAGTATTGTAAAAAAAACAATTCGATTTCGTGAATTGTTATTGATTTTCTCTCTATTTGCCTTAATTTTTGGAGAAGTTTGCCTGGACCTCTGTCTTACTATTCTCTTAACGGTAGGATCGGATAGATTTCGCCTAGTACGTCGCGCCAAATTCCAAAGTCCTTTTATTACTCAGGTGTTTCGTTTAAGCGCATATACGGACTCGGATATCCATAGTAGTAATTATAGCCTGGCGCAACGTTTACGCTAACTGAAATGTGACTATTTCTTGAAGGTTGGTATCTAAGCTCTGCACCGCCAAAAAATTGTGTGTTATTTTTGATACTGGTTGGATTATTATTGAATGAATTGAACGGTGAATTCGCAATCCCCAAATTTAATGTTAGAAGGAGAGGGTCGCTAATTCGATAGTTGATAGTGTTAAGGTAGCTGTTCAACATAATTCCATGCCCACCCACTGTCATGTAAGATGCAGAAAATTGATGATGCATCGAAAATCTTGCCGGATCAAGCAATCCTATGAACAGATTTGTGGGTTGAGTTGCGATCGATTCGCTGATATTGGGTGCATTTGTTTGGCTTTTTAATTGTGCAAATAAATATGTGCTTAATATGAGTAGTAGAACGAACGGCAGATATCTCTTCATAATTTTTCTCCATCAAGATAAATATGTATATTAAATACCCACCTGTATGAACTTAGTTCCTAACAAAATTAACAAATAATAGGTCCAAATGAAAGATTAATTTTATAGGATGAGATTTGCCATATTGGTGGAAGAGATATCGATTTTATATAATGGATGGTAATAAATCTATGCTATTTCCAGAGCTTTTGGATTGGCTAATACATCTCTGGAGCAAATCAGTCTATATTTATCAACAACTTAGCTTTTATTGAAAAATCGAGTGTGTGCAAAATCGGGCGCATTTTTTTGTATCTTAGGATGTGTCTGTTTTAAGATTCCCGCCCCTGAAAAAGGGATATATTACTATCAACTCTCCAGCTGTCACACTTCACTGTAGAGGTCGAGCAATTTTATCCAATAAAGAATTTTTGAGATTTATCAATGGAACGGGTGGCATTCCCTATGGTGTCGAGTGGAGATATGGGTCTGGTATGAAATTGTTCGTAAATTGAACTTCTTCGTTGTTAAAATATTCTGAGTCTGTCCTAAAGCCAGGGCAAAATTCCCTTCGGTTTGAATAACTTTATTGATACCCGAAGGTAAGTTTACCTGCAATTGCAGGTCTATTATCACACACATTTGTCCCCGCAACGAACCTGTAACCTATATTTGCCGAAACTTGACCAGCCTGTAACACACTGACAATATCCCTGGAATAATTTTCAGGCGATTTAATATTCGAATCCAAGTAGGAAAAACAAAAATAGAGAAAGAAAATAATATGATTTTTTTATTAGTCGCCTCAATCTGCGCCCTATTCGTTTTAGTGCTTGCATCGTGCAAGGCAGCTGCTGACGCAGATCAAAGGTACGCTCAAGAAGAGTCTTAAAATACTATTTTCTCAAGGTGGTAATCAATAGCTCCCCCAGTATCTTTCCCTAATCTTTTTTGTAGCGAAAAGTTGTTTGATCAAGCATACCATTACGAATTTATCAACTTGTTGATTTACTATTCAGAGCAATATGGGCGAGTGATTAGAGCATCCTACCCATTGCCAGATATTATTGCAAATGTTTAGTGATGAATGATGAGATCAGAAGAGGATAAAAAACCAATTTCTTAATAAAAATTTTGGCGAATAGAGAAATTCCAGGTTATACATAAATGAAAACAACACATATTTATGCTGATACTTCTTCTGAAAGACAGAGAGTGGCTCTGGAACGCTTGCCTTACTAAATATATACGGTTATTGAAGACATATTGCTGGATTTATCTCGGGTGTTCTTCAGAACGACAAGTTCACCGGCGGCAATGGAGCAAAGCGTAATTGCCGCCCGAGTTAAGCGAGTGGTTGGGCGTTCTCAAAGAAGACTACGGAAATCTCTCTCCTAGCACGTTGCTGCCTTCGTTATTATCCCCTTTGTAGATGAATGATAGATTATGATAGAAGTGGATAGATATAATGTTTCTATCAAAGTATGTGGGGGTATATTCATCAACTGTGAATTCCTCGTAGTTTAATCCATCCACTAAGCTCTTGAGGAAATTCATACTAGTATGCGCTGCCTTCAGGTCACTTGAGCCTCCCCACTTATCGCCTGCGACCTCATCCCAATAGGATGTTTGTAAGTCTTCAATAACATAGATTCCGATGGGACTTAACAAAGGGAAGAGTATCTTGAACGTTTTGATTACGTGATCGTTGTAATGACTTCCGTCATCGATGACGATGTCGATTCCGCCGATTTCTGCTACGACATTTCTTAGAAACTCCTCGTCTATCTGGCTCCCCTTGAAAGTCTTAATTCGTTTTTCATCGTGATACGCTTTGTCGTGAATATCTATTCCAAATATATTGCCATTAGCAAAATACGCTTTCCACATCCTCAACGAGTTTCCTCCGGCTTTTGGATCCTTATAACCACCGATTCCAATCTCCAAAAGATTGATCTTGCTCCGACGCAATTGGTGAAAATGGTGCTGATAGTGCCTTGCGTAGAAATGCGGCCCCTCCTTATCGGTTCTAAATGCCATGGCTAGATTGCGGAGGTTGTTTCTGTACAAGAGGCTGTATACAATGTGCTTTGTCGCCCTTATTTGTGAATCACTGAGAATCTTCTTCACTTGAGCTTTAAGTGCTGTCGACACAGTCATAATATCTCCTTGAATGAAAATATATTATAGACGCAATGTGGCGCTGAGCCGCGAGGGACTGACTAGCGAAACTTGTTTGCGAATTTCAGAACCGAGTCGGCTCAAGCGGCTTTGTTCTGGCGCGCAGCGTCGCCGTGAACAAGTAATTCTACAATTTTCCTCTTATCACCCCAAGAATTTATATTTTATTCATTCAGAAACAAGGGATAATTAAACGCTACGAAAAAATTCAAATATATAAAGCGCCTGCTGGGGCGATATGAGGAAACGGGATAACATCCGGTAAGTGAAATGTCTACGTAAGCAAAAGTACGCTTCAAGAGTGTCCGTAAAAATTCAAACTCCAATACCGTGGTTTCATCCACAACTTCTTTATTCAAAAGTGGCTTTTACATTTGTAAATCGCTTTTAAATGTGTATTACATTGGATAATAAGGGATGAAAAAGAGTGTGCAAGACCGGGTTCACTTTGTGTCCAGAATTGTCCGTATTCAACACTATAAAACAACAAAGCCTAATTTATAAAATCAGGCTTCGATGGTTGTCATTTTTGATACTAGTTTTGTGAGCCCGGTAGGAATCGAACCTACGACCAACGGCTTAAAAGGCCGCTGCTCTACCGGCTGAGCTACGGGCCCATCCAATAATGGTTTTCAATAAGGGCACAAAATATATATAATTACCCTAGTTCAGTCAAGATTAAATTTTTATCCAAATATTTGTGTAAGATATTCTGTTTCTTATGATTGAGAATATCCCTTTGGATCGATTGCGAACCATCTTTTCAATGTTTATATTTAAGGAAACTAATTGGAGGAAATTATGAATTATTTAGTAGAAAAAATCGAAAAACCTGATGATATGAATTTCATAATGGGACATAGTCATTTCATAAAGACTGTTGAAGATCTTTATGAGACAATGGTTCAAAGTGTTCCTGGAATAAAATTTGGAATTGCATTCTGTGAGGCATCGGGAAAGTGTTTAATAAGATATACCGGAAATGATGAGAAACTTATTGAAATTGCCAATAAAAATGCTGTAAAAGTTTCCGCCGGTCACACCTTTTTCATTTTCATGGAAAATTCGTACCCCATTAACATGCTAAACTCTATTAAGATGGTACCAGAAGTGTGTAGAATTTATTGTGCAACTGCTAATCCGACTGAAGTAGTACTTTTGGAAACCGAACAAGGTCGGGCAGTAGTTGGCGTTGTCGATGGATTCAAATCAAAAGGGATTGAAAAACAAGAAGATATCAAATGGAGAAAAGATTTACTTCGAACAATAGGCTATAAGCAATAAAATGATGTATGATTTTTGTGGACTGGTGGTAATTTAGCACGTATAGCTCAATAAATAGTTCAAAAATTCTAATTCATTATACCAGTCTATTTCAAAAACGCAAGGAGACTGCATGTTACTTTCGAGAGAACAAGTCAAAAACAGGTTGAAAGATATTAACAAATGGAAGTTGGAGGGGGAAGAGATTACATCATCTCTGGAATTTAAGGATTTTAAACACTCGGTGGTATTTGTAAATAAAGTTGCTAATGAAGCAGAGAAAATGGATCACCACCCGGATATTCTTATTTCATATAACAAGGTGAAGCTCAAGTTGATGACACATTCAGAAGGCGGGCTCACGGATAAAGACTTCGATCTGGCTGAAAAAATTAACCGACTGTTATAAGATCATCAATAATTCTCTTAAAATTTTCGCCGCATGAATGGTGGAGTTTCCGGTCGGATCAATTCTTGGCGCTAATTCCACCAGATCGCATCCAATAATGTTTAAGCCACTAATACCTTTTAGAAATTTGATATATTCGGAGAAAAAAATACCCCCTGCTTCGGGTGTACCGGTGCCCGGAAGAAGTGCTGGGTCAAAGACATCAATATCGATTGAAAGATATACCGGAAACTTTTCCAGATTAAAATCTTCTGGTCTGAAATCATCTAATTTATGGAGAAAAAGTTTTGTGTGTTTCTCTGCAAACTGAAATTCCTCCCGGCTTCCGCTTCTGATCCCTATTTGAAAGATTCGCTCGTCTTTAGCCTGAAGTTCATGGATGCGTCGTATAAACGTTCCGTGCGAAAGTTGATCCCCAAACAACTCATCCATCAAATCCAGATGGGCATCGAGTTGAATCAGTCTTAAATCCGGATAAAAGTCTAATGCTGCCTTGAAACTAGGCAGGGTAATCAAATGTTCGCCCCCAATCATACAAAATTTCTTCTTGCTGCCAATTATCTCGCGGATGGTGTTGTATATTCTGTCAATTGATAATTCTTTACTACCGATTGGCAATTCGATATCGCCGAAATCATGAATTTTTTTATCAGTCAAATCTTTGTGAAAATACGGGCTGTAATTTTCCTGGGATAACAATGCCTCCGCACGTATTGATTGAGGAGCAAATCGTGAGCCTGAACGATATGTGGAAGTACCATCATATCCTGCTCCAAGAAGTACTATCGCAGATTCATCGAAGGTTGCTGTGCAACCTTCGAAAGGTTTACACTCAAGAATATTCCTAATTTTCATTCACTAGTTCCTGGAAAAAGTTCGGAAGCGCAAACGACGCACGATGAATCTCCTTGTTATAATATCTGAGAGTTAAGTTAGATTCCGAAAATCTTTTTTCGTTGAAATCGTTTATCGGGTGCATACCATTTGTTGCAAAAGAAAATGCCCAATACCCTGAAGGATATGTGGGAATACTAGCAGCATAATAGTAAACTTTTGGGAACACACTTTTTAGCTTCTTAGAGATCCCCTTAACAATGTTGGGAGTCCAGATTGGAGACTCGCTTTGCGCAACCAGAATGCCACGTTTTGAAAGTAAATTAAAGCAGTTCTTGTAAAATTCTAATGTAAACAGCCCTTCGCCTACACTGATGGGATCGGTGGAATCTACAATGATTAGATCATATTTATCAGCTCTGCTTTGAACATATTTTACTCCGTCCTCAAAAAAGCAATTAACTTTTTCTGAGAAAAATTTTGCAGATAGAGAGGAAAAGAATCTTAATGAAACATGAGTAACCTGTTCGTCAATATCAACCAAATCTATTGATTCGATGGTATTATGTTTTAAACATTCCCGTATTGTACCGCCATCTCCGCCTCCAATCACCAAAACTTTTTTGGGATTGGGATGCACAAACAAAGGAACATGGGCAATCATTTCATGATATACAAACTCATCTTTTTCAGTGAGCATTACCATATTATCTAAGAGTAGCACCCTTCCCAGCCGGCTTGATTCTACAACATCAATCTTTTGAAATCGGCTATAACCGCTGTAGAGTACACGAGAAACATCATAACTTTGGGTACCCTGTATTTCCGGATAATATTCGTAAAATCTAATCGACATTTGTTTCCTCGGAATAAGTTGTGGGCAATTTTACAAAACCCTTCCACAAATTACAATTACATTTGAGTAAATATTTGTCCTCACCTTTAATTATGCGTGACACTAAGAGAAAATAAATTGACTAGTTAAATTAGAGCCTTTTAAGATGTTCCGGAATATTGGATTTGTTTTGATATTAAAATATTTGGTCGCTTTGACATTTAGAACAGTTTTCATAGATTTATACCCTAAAATTGAAGGCTTGTGGAATCTGGTACTTAAATATTTGTCACAAGGAAATACCTTATGAGAGTTTTTTTAACCGGGGCAACAGGTTTTGTCGGAAGCTGGGTAGCGGAAAAATTAGTAGACAAAGGATATGAGACCACTTGCCTGGTGAGAAAAACAAGCAATCTTAGATGGATCGAACATCTTCCGCTAACACTTACGTACGGTTCACTCTTTGACGAGAAATCTCTTGAAAAAGGACTTGAAGGGGCGGATTATCTGCTACACATTGCGGCGGTTACTAAAGCTTTGAAGATACAGGAATACTACCGGGGCAATGCAGAGGCAACGGAAAATATTCTAAAAATATGCAAGGAGAAAAATCCCTCAATAAAGAAAATAATACACGTAAGTACTCAGGCTGTAGTAGGTCCTTCGCCTTCCAAAGAGACTATTTTTGAAGATGCGATTTGTCACCCTCTTACAGATTACGGGAAAAGTAAATTGCAGAGTGAACAAATTGTGCAGAATTACATGCAGGATTTACCTATCACCATATTACGGCCTCCAACTGTTTATGGACCAAGAGATACCGATGTTTTCGAAGTGTTCAAAAACATAAAATTTGGTATAAATCTAAAAGTAGGCTCAAAAGAACAGCATGTAAGCCTCATTCATGTTCTCGATTTGGCAGAAGGAATAATTCACGCCATGGAATCACCCAAAGGTATTGGAGAAATTTATTTTATTTGTAATGAGAAAATTTATAAATGGTCTGAAGTGGTAAATAAGTTGAGTGAAATAATGAATAAAAAGCCAATCACACTTCCCATCCCAACAAATATGGCCTATGGGGTATCCGCAGCGATAGAACTCTGGGCTAATATCCGGAACAAACCTACTATTTTAAACCGGCAGAAAATCAGGGAAGTGACCGAACCCTATTGGACAATTTCGAACCATAAAATAAAAACCGAATTGGGATTTTCACCCAAAATAAGTCTAGAGGAGGGGTTAAGAATGAGCGTGGAATGGTATAGAGAAAATGGTTGGCTTTGAATCCAACTAATGATGATGAGCAGATATTGCGGAAGGATTATTAATAAAATAAAGTCTCCGGATATCTTTTGCAGAATAGTAGAACATGAGTCGTTATTATTGTTAAATCCCTTGACAAATTTGCCGATGATCATCTTCGTCAATGGGTTCCAAAGCTAACTTCATTTTAAATATCGTAATAAAATTCCAGAATTTTTGATCGCGGGAAATTCATTCCAGTTTGCTAAACTGTTCAACATTTGTTTATGCAGATTATCTTTAATTATAGTAACCTTAATCTTTTCAAGTGGAGCTTTTTCAAATACTTTTCAATAAGTTGCTTGTGAAGTATCCATATTGAAGTGAATAAAATGGAGACAATTAGTAATGCCTTTAACTCCTGAAGAAGAAAAAAAAATTCGTGAAGAGATCCGTAAAAATCTTGAAAAACGAGAGAAAAAAATTAAGGAAGAAAAGGAGAGAGAGCAATCCGATAGACAGAGACATTTGGAAGAACGATTGCTCGCTAAAATAAGGGAAGAGGAAGAAGAAAAATATTTCTCGGAAAGAGGCTACACTCGATATGTAAGTCGCTACGGAGAAGTAGAGTGGTTGACACCTGATGAGGTGCACCGCCGTGACAATTCTCGTCGCTCTAAAAAATCTTCGTCACGACGCAAAAGTCGTAAAAGAAAGCAGATCATAAAAGTTGGAATTAACATCGGTGTTGTTGTTATCGCTGCCGTCGTGATGATGGCAATACTTAAGTTTGGATTGACAACAAAAACCGAGTTTGGCGCGCTTTATGTAAGCAGCGATGTTACCGGGGCACAAATTTATCTGGACGGAATACAAATGAAGAAATTTACACCGGATACGATATTTAGGATTGAGCCTGGTAAACACTTTGTCAGTATTTATAAACCCGGATTTAGTAGCTGGCCTCCAATGGGAGCAATATCGGTAAAGGCGAATCGAACCGTTTCGATTAATTTTGAATTAAGAAATTCAATAATCTTAGGAAAAGTTATCATCGGGTCCGAAAACGCATCTTTTGACCTATATATGGACGGCATTCATTGTAAGGTAGAAAGCGGTAGCGTTGACGTCCCAATAGGCTATCATGTATTTACAGCTGTGAAAGAGGGTTATATAACCCAACCTGCTTTTTACCGGGTGTTAGTTAAAGAAAAAACTCCCCAAGAGATAAATTTTAATTTTAAAAAGGGTGAGGAGTTAGGCTATCTGCAGATATCCACGGTTCGGGAAAGTGAGTACGTATATATTGATCAATCATTTACAGGCGTGAAAGCTAATGGAGAGACAATCTCAATTCCAGCTGGTACATATGAAATAACGGTGCGTGAAAACGGATACATTTGTGAGCCGGAATCTCGCATCGTAGAAGTTTCACCTGGAGGCAAACAGTTAATCGTATTTAACTCCAGATCAGCAAAAAAGAGTGAATCTATTAGAATTGCTACAAAAAAACCGGGGGCGATCCTTATCCTAAATGGAAAATGGCTACCCTTTGTTACCCCATTAAGGGACTTCGAAATTTCTGAGGGAACTCATTACCTAAATCTTATGCGGGGCGAAAAACTCTTCTCCGAAAAAGATATCGCGGTCGACTTAACAAAAATTAAAAATAATGAAATCTATTTTGATTTCTAATGTTTGAATCTTTTCAATTAACTCATTTTCTGTAACCACTCGCCTGATTATATTAGTTCCTTTCACTCTAATCTGAATTTATTTGCTGGATTAATCGGAAAATTACCACATGGAAATTCAACCAATTAGTATCAAAGAGTCAAATCAATTGTTTAACCAATATCTAAGTGATTTTTCTGTCTTGAACCGGTTTTTTAAACATAATTATCTGACTGGGTGGAAGAATGCAGTGATAGAACGGTCAAAGCACCCGGTTCAGAGAGAAATATTAGTGGGCCTGTTAGAGGAACAAAATCAAATGTGGGGTGCTCCCCAAGATGTACTGGAAAATATTCAGAAATTGTCATCAAAAAACTGTTTGGCGGTTGTGACAGGTCAGCAGGTGGGAATATTTGGCGGACCTTTATATACCATTTATAAAATGATAACCACCTTAAAATTGGTTGAGGAATTAAGCGAGAAGTTTAGCGATTTTCTTTTTGTACCTCTATTTTGGATGGAGGCTGAGGATAATGATTTTGGTGAAATTAATCATATTCAATTCTTCAATAAAGAGAATGACATTCGCCGCATTGAAATTTCTGAGTCCAGCAACGATAACTTAAAACCCGTTCACCTTCGAAGAATTTCGAAAGAACTGTCAGGTTGGAATGATTTCTTTCACAAGGAATTTTTTAGAACCGAGTTTCTTGATCCCGTTTTGCAGCAATTTTTTAGCTATTACTCTGCAGGTGAATCTTACGTGGATGCTTTTGCAAAATTAATTTTGAATTTAATGGGAGATTATGGCTTGATTTTACTGAACCCTGCGGACCACCGTTTTAAAGAATTATATCGTCCGGTAATAAAAAAATCTTTGAGCTCCGCCCAAGAGCTAAATGATAAAATCGTTCAACGGAATATATTACTAAAGCAAGAAGAATTACCGCTTCAGATTGAAACAAGGGAAAATCAATCCTTTCTGTTTTTTATAGACCGGAATTCAAAAAGAGTAAGAATTGATTTTGATGAAAATAACGAATTTCTTCTGAACTACCGGGAAGGTTATAAAAAAATTAACAGAGGTGAGGTAGATAAAATTTTAAGGGAAGAATCCTGGAGATTTTCACCAAATGTAGTCCTTCGTCCCATTGTGCAGGATTATGCTTTACCTTCCGTCGGCTATGTTGCTGGTCCTGCCGAAACAGCATATTTCGCCCAGCTAAGTGTAATTTACGAATACTTCGATATACCAATGCCAGTTGTTTATCCCCGGCATAGATTGACTGTTATTGAGAGGAAACTGGATAAGACAATCAATAAAAATAATGTATCTATAGATGAATTGTTTGAATTGAAAAATGATTACCTGCAGACCTTTTTAAGAAACTTAAACACTAGTTCAATATTGAGTGACATTCAATCTACAAAATCGGATATCCGAAAAAATTTGAAGAACTTGGAGTCGATAGTTACTCGGTTTGATCAAACATTACTTAATACCATTCAAAAAACCGATAAAAAGATAGGCGAAAATTTGGAGTATTTAATATCGAAGGTTCTCGATTCCTTACAGGAGAAGGAAAAGATAGCGGTCAATCAGGTGGAAAGAGTGGTTCAACAGTTATTTCCCGATAACTCATTTCAGGAGCGGGTGGTTAATATTATTTATTTTTTAATAAAATATGGACCTGATTTTTTGGATACTATTTATAAACGTTTACCCTCCGAATCAAATAAACATCTTTTAATCAAACTTTAAAAGTTAACAAAATGGACGTTGATTCAATTATCGAATTGGCTTTGAAGGAAGATATTGGCGATGGAGATGTAACCACTGAAGCGACTATTCCTCCAGAGGGAAAAGGACAGGCAGAAATTATTGCCCGGCAGGAGGGAGTAATTGCTGGTCTGGATGTTACTCGCAGTGTCTTTAGACGAATTGATGACAGGTTAATAATTTCATCTAAATTTTCGGATGGAAATTCGGTAGCTGTAAATAACTGCCTGATGAAAATAAATGGGAGCTTATCCTCAATATTAAAAGCTGAGCGAGTAGCTTTGAATTTCTTAGGCAGATTGAGTGGAATTGCAACCTTAACACAGAAGTTTGTGAAGGCCGTTGCAGGTACAAATTGTATAATCCTTGACACAAGAAAGACCACTCCTGTTTTAAGGGATTTGGAGAAAAGTGCTGTAAAATGTGGGGGTGGACAAAACCATCGAAGGGGGCTTTTTGATATGTATTTGGTAAAAGAAAATCATATTGCGGCAGCAGGGGGTATTCGCGAGGCACTCACCGGTGTTTTTAACCATTGTAAAAAAACAAATAATGATCTCCCGGTTGAGATTGAGGTCAGAAATCTGGAGGAGATAAAAACCGTAATAAGATATCCCATCGATCGAGTTCTGCTTGACAACATGACAATTGATGAAATATCTCAAGCTGTTAAAGTATGTGAAGGTAAGAAGGTAGAATTGGAAGTTTCAGGAGGTGTCGATTTAGAGACCGTCCGTCAAATAGCACAAACCGGTGTAAACTATATTTCGGTTGGCAAACTGACACACAGTGCCCCTGTATTTGATTTATCCCTGTTAGTCAAATCATAAAGTTTTCCCACACTTTCTTCCAAAGTCATTGGTCTGTATTGTATTCTTCTCCATAATTACTCTACTTAACAACAGAATTCGATTAGATTTTGCTTATGGATAGTTCGCTCTTGGATTCAGTCCACCATATTCATAATTCATTTGTAACGTACCCACTTGATTATTTCGGGTACCGTTGGTCTTTTACCATACATCAATATACCCACACGGTAAATTTTCGCGGATACCCATACAAAAAATAGAATGGCTGCTAAATTTATGACAATGGACAGAAGAACTTCGAAAAATGGCGGAGTGGCCAGAATAATTCTCAAAAACATTAACATGGGTGTGAAGAATGGGATGAGTGAAAGAATTTGTGCAAGATTTGAGGAAGGGTCATTAATGACAGTAAAACTGATGATGAAGGGGATGATTATTAAAAATGTAACCGGGGTAGATAACGCCTGTGCATCTTCTTGTGAAGAACACATTGCACCTACTGCTGCATAAAGCGTAGAAAATTGAAAGAAACCAAGCACAAAAAATACGATAATGGCTAGAAAAACATTGGGTGAGATTTGAATGTGCTGCGCGATTTTGGGGGAAGCACCAGAAATAAAGAAGAAGGCTGTAAAAGCCAAAAATGTCCAAATGCCATATTGTACTAATCCTGCTCCTCCTACACCGAAAATTTTTCCCATCATCAAGTTGAAGGAATTGCTAGAGGATAAAAGGACTTCGATGATTCGGGATGTCTTTTCCTCCAACACACCCCTCATAACCCCGGCACCGTATAAAAGGATAGTCATATATAGTATCAATAAAAATATAAATGCTGTAAAAAACTCCTGGCCGAATCCTTTTTCTTCTGCTTTTCCCTTTACCATCTTTTTTGTTTTAATTCCAATTCGGGAAGTCAATTTCTTTATTTTCTCAGGATCAAATCCAGCCTGTTCTAAACGGACCTGGTTAATCTCCTCATTTATTTTTCTTCTAATTAGTTGTATCAAGTCGATATCGCTTACAGTTTTTGAATAGAAAGTGATATCACCGCCTTCGATAAGATGATCCGGCAAAACTAATAAGACACTGGATTTTTCCTTCTCTATATTTTGTTGATAACTTATTGAATTCTCTTTGTAATCAAGAGGATCGACCGGAATCAGTATAAATCTCAATTCTCCGTTGTCGAGCGTATCGTTAAAGGTATGGACTAATCGGTTGAATAGAATATTGGTTTCATCAACAATTTTAATTTCGATAGCTTTTTTTTCGGAGATGCTCAAAAAGTAAGCCGGTCCCAAAGCCATGCCAATCATCAAAATCGGTCCAATCAATGTCCCGATTAAAAACCCTTTTGTGAAAACCTTGGTTTTGAATTCTCTTTTAATTATCGAAATCGTTTTGGTCATTTCCATTGTTCCCGACGAGTTCAATAAATATCTGGTTTAAGGAAGTCTCAGTCACTTCAAACTTTTGAACATTAATCTTGTTTTCAACAAGCAAATTTAACAGTTCTCCCGGTTGAATATGTTCCTTCAATTGTACTTCCATGTAATTACCATAATTTTCAATATTTTGAATGATGTTAAGATTTTTTATGATGGATCTACCTCCGTCAATTTTCACTATAATAGAGTTATGACCAAATTCAGACTTTTTTTCCTTCAGGTTGCCCATTAAGATGACCTCACCTCGATTTATTAAACAGATGTCGTCGCATAATTTTTCCGCCTGATCTATAAGGTGAGTCGATAAAATAATGGTTTTTCCCGCTTCTTTTAGCTGAAGCAGGATATCTTTTAAAAATTTTGTGTTTATGGGATCAAGGCCGGAGAATGGTTCATCGAGTATTAACAGACTCGGTGAGTGAATGATGGTCCCGATAAACTGTACTTTCTGCTGCATACCCTTGGATAATTCCTGTATTTTTTTGTCTTGCCATTTGGACAAATCAAATCTTTTCAACCACTGCAATGAAAATTCTTTAGCCTTGTTTGATGAAAGCCCTTTTAACTCACCTAAAAATTGAAGGTGATTGATCAGCTTCATTTTGGGATACAATCCCCGTTCTTCCGGTAAGTAGCCTATTTGATCTTTATGTCCTTCTTGAAATTTTTCCCCAAATAAACGAATCGATCCGCTATCCGGAATGATAATATTCATTATCATTCGCATGGTTGTTGTCTTGCCGGCACCATTTGGACCGAGCAAGCCAAACAGATGACCTTTTTCAATCGAAAATGAGACATCTTTTACGGCATGAAAAGAATCATAGTATTTATTTACTCTATCGACTTCCAGACTGTACATTTACTGGTCCACGGATATTAAGAGATGAGGATTGAGCTATTATTGATATTATATTTAAATTTGTTTTACTTATTCGAATAAATCTTTATGTATATCTGTAAGCTCGTTTTAAGATCAGAAAAATATAAAAATTTAATAAATGTTGTAATATTTAATAATTTTTTATGAGTGAAAAAAGGAAAGTTGGAAAAAGTTCTAAAATAGAACTTGAAATGGTAGTCTGCGTATATTATTTTCGCTGCAATTTCTAGTATTCTAACACTTTAATTAAAATATGAAGAGAAGATTTTTTTTAAAAGTCTTACTTGGTGCTGGCTTAATTATAATTGACTTCAAGAATACCATTGCCGGTGTAATTTCACAAATAATTCCAATTTCAAAAACCGATGAGTTGTTGGTTTATCCACCGGGAAACTCTCTTAGTCGGAAAATTCCTCTATTAAGACGGAACGAACTAGCATATGTTAGTGTCTTCCATCTTTGCGAAGCAATGCGGTACCGCACTTATTACAACGCGGAAAAGCGAAAAATTGTCATTTATTTACCTCAAAATAAGGTCCTGGTCACCGCCGACAATCCTTTCATATTAATTGATCGAAAAATATATCAAATGCCAGCGAACGCTCTCTGGATTAGCGGGGAAATCTACTTACCACTGGCATTTTTTGTACCATTGATAAACGCTTACACAAATCTAAGAATGGATTATAGTGACAAGAAAAAAACTTTTCGCGTTGTTGAAAAAGATTATAATGTCTTAGGGATTGAGATTGAGGAGAAGGAGAATGGCACCGTAATTCACATAAAGAATATTTTAAATTTTAGAAAGGGTGAAATAACTTTCAGTAAACGCTATCAATGGTATCATGTTGATTTATTTGGTGGGAAGGCAGATATACAGAGAATCGAAAGTGCTACCAAACGTGGATTGGTGAAAAAAATTAAGGTGCATCAATTTGAGCAATTACTATCCATAGCATTTATGTTAAAATCTGATCCTCTCTCAAGTGAGGTGTATCAGGATGAACAATCCGGCGATGTTATTCTAAATCTCCGAACAAAGGAAGCACTTTCCGAGTTTCAACCTGAGGAATCAAAGGAAGAAGAAACCGATAATAACGAAATTCGACAACAACTTAGAAAAGAAAGAGAACGTTGGCTGATTGATAAAATTGTTATCGATCCTGGTCACGGTGGTAAGGATCCTGGAGCCATTGGTCCAAATAAATTATATGAAAAGGATGTGGTTTTGGCAGTTGGATTAAAACTAGGTCAACTGATTGAAAAGAATATGAAAGGAGTAGAAGTGATATACACCCGAAAAGATGATCGCTTCGTCTCCCTGCAACGCCGTACACAAATCGCAAATGAAAATAATGCCAAAATATTCATCAGCATCCATGCAAATTCTTCAAAAAATAAGCGCACGAATGGATTTGAAACTTTCATTCTTGGGCCAGAAAAGGGAGATCGGGCAAAAGAAGTGGTATTAAAAGAAAATGCAGTAATCGGATTTGAGGATGAAGATTCCCAGGAGCATTACAAGGGAATTAATATGATTCTCGCAACGATGGCTCAATCCGCATTTATGCGACAAAGTGAATACCTTGCCTCGCAAATCCAGGATGAACTCTTTAATAAGTTGCGTTCAATAAATTTATCCAGTAGAGGGGTAAAACAAGCTCCATTTTGGGTAATGGTAGGTGCATCTATGCCGGCCGTCCTGGTTGAAATTGGCTTCATTACAAATTCGTATGAGGCGAAGGTGCTGAGAACCAGTTCATATCAGCAAAAAATTGCTGAGGGTGTTTTTACCGGTATTGAGAAGTTCAGGGAGGATTATGAGAGTGCGATTTAATAAAATTCTTAACTGGATAAGTTGAGAAAAATTTTCTACGACAATTTGTCTTTGATTGTTATTCATTTTTATATTTCATAAACTTTCTAAAATGGTCGAACTTATTAAGTACTCTTGCCAAATTTTTTTATTAAATATTGAGGGAACTTCAAGACGATATCCGGTTTATAAATTAAGCTATTCTCTTCTGAGGAAACCATGAAAAAAACCTTTGTTTTTGTTACTTCCCTAATATTTTTATTAACTCAGCCAGTGTTTAGTCAATCTGTTGGTACCACCAGTTTTGAATTTTTAAAATCCCAGTATAGTGCACGTGGCGCTGCAATGGCGGGTAATTTGGTTGCGGTATCGGGAGATATAAATGCCATGTTCTATAATCCCGCGGCCTTATCACCAATCGATAGAAAAGAGTGGGTTGTAAGCTATGTGGACCACCTTTTAGATTTTCAAGGTGGTCACCTAGCATATTTGACACCATTTAGATCACTGGGTAATTTGGGACTTGGGCTAGTTTATTTTAATTATGGCGATTTTGATGAAACCAACGAATTTGGTGAACAAACGGGCCGGAAATTCAGTGCCTCTGAATTTGCTTTTGCAATGTCCCTGTCAAATGTTTTAGGTGATAATTTCGATTATGGTGTTAATATAAAATTTATCTATTCTTCCCTGGATACCTACAATTCTTCAGGTTTAGCCGTGGATGCCGGTATAATTTATACAGTACCCAAAATACAAAATCTGGTGATTGGCTTTTCTGTCTCCAATCTAGGATTTACCCTGAGTAAATATACTCAAGCGGATCAGACCTTTCCCCTTTTGATGCGATTTGGAATTGCAAAGAGATTGGCACATCTACCATTACTTATCATGGGCTCATTAAATGATCTAACGCTGGATACGGGAGATACCTGGGATATATTCCGCCGTTTTGCTATCGGAGGTGAGTTCGATGTCAGTGAAGTGATTAGACTGCGTCTTGGCTATGATAATGATATCAATAAAAATGTCAAACCAGTCGGCGGAAGAGGATTTGGTGGTTTATCTGCAGGATTAGGAATTAACTGGAATAAATTTCGACTGGATTATGCTTATTCTGCTTTTGGAGATGTGGGTTCTCAGAACAGAATAACAATTTCTGGACATTTTTGATCTCTCTTATCGCCATCGATTTCTTTCTTAAATTAAATTTCCTCAAACGAGTAGAACATTTCCAAAAAGTAGTTTCAGTATCAATTCAGATTCATCCTGTTTGATTGGAAATTCTTACTGCCTTTACAATTGCTTCACTGATCAATTGTGCAGCAACCTCTCCCACTACATTCAAGTCAGCTTCCTGTTTTCCAGTACTAAGTGCAAATACTATGTCCCCATCGTGCATGGTGTGAACCGGGCAGACGGATCTACCGATACCATTTTGGGCCATTTGAGCAATTTTATTAATTTCTTCTTTGTTAAAATGGGCGTTCGTCGCAACAACGGCCAGGGTCGTATTCGATGATGATGAATCAAATTTGAATTGTTTTTCTTTTATGTATTTGAGGCTATTTAGAAATTTTTTGCCATCCGGAGATCGGACGCCTGCAATTATTTTTCCATTTTCCGGATTAATGATATCACCCAATGCATTGACTACAACCAGGACACCGATCTTAATTCCCCCGGGGAGTTGAATGGCAGTGGTCGCCACACCCCCATTCATCGACCATTGGAGTCCTAAAATTTTTCCCACGGTTGCCCCTCTTCCTGCTCCCACAAGTCCTTCTTCAAATCTTTCTCCAGCATTTTCACAAGCCTGATAACCCATTTGAACATCGGGAATTAAAGGATCCCGGCCATCCCGTAAATCAAAAATAACGGCGGCAGGAACGATTGGGACAGTAATCCCCCTGGCATCATACCCGAATCCCCGCTCGGACAGATATTGCATTACCCCATCTGCTGTCCTTAAGCCAAATGCACTTCCTCCGGTCAGCAAAATGGCATGAATTTTTCTTACCATGAAGCCGGGACGCAATAATTCAGTCTCACGTGTGCCGGGAGCCGAACCGCGAATGTCGATTCCAGCAACAGCACCTTTTTTGCACAGGATAACGGTGCAGCCGGTTTTTTCGGTTGAGTGGGTACTATGGCCTACCTCAATCCCATTAATGTCTGTTATTTTAGCCATTATTTATCCTCAGTTTTCTCTTATATGCAGTTCATGAATAATTGATTAACAGATAGTGATTTCTAGAAATGAACTGTGTTGACATCTCTAATATATGGAAATGATTAAAAGTATCTAAAGTATCAATTTAATGAATTAATTCTTATATTATTATAAACATTATCTAAAAGCTATTTTAAGATGGATTCTCCCGAAAACATTACTCTTGCACAATTTCAAACCCTCTACAAAATCAGCCAGAAAATCAACTCGCAGCTAAATCTGAATATACTGCTTGATGAAATTATGGATTTAGCGATTGAACTGATTAATGCTGAGAAAGGATTGATATTTTTAAGAAAAGAAGATTCAGACGAATTGGATATAAGAGTGGCTCGTACGAAGGATAGAAAAACAATGGCAGAAGTTGTCGAAATGAGTCGCTCAATTGTTCACCAGGTTTTTAAAAACAATCGCTCAGAAAAGATCGAACTAACACCGAGTCAAAAATCTATCGATCCCACTACAAGCATGTTCAGATTTAAAATCACTTCTATATTATGTGCTCCATTGAGATCAAAATCAGAATTATTGGGGGTAATATATTTAGATACGACCAGAATAGAGAATTTATTTCGCAAAGAAGACCTGCTATTTCTGGAGGCATTTGCAAATCTGGCTGGTATTGCAATCGATAACGCGCGTAACTATCAACAATTACAATTTCTAAATGAAAATCTTGAAAAAATGGTTGATGAAAGAACCAGCGAACTCAAGAAAACCCAGTTGCAACTGATCCAGGCGGAGAAAATGGCTTCTTTAGGTAGATTAGCAGCTGGAATCTCCCATGAAATAAATAACCCGCTCAGCTCAATGAACAGTAACAATCAAATATTCACCCGAAGTTTGGAAAAATTGGGTAAAATTTATCGGGCTGAGGGAACATCGTTATTAGAGAATGAGGCGAATCAGGTTTTTGAAATTGTTGAAACTATGAAAAAACTATCGCAGGTAAATGAAGAAGCCGGATTAAGAATACAAAAAATTATTAATTCATTACGCAGCTTTGCCCGCCTGGACGAAAGTATGGAGAAAAATGTTGATATTCATGAAGGTATCAACAGTTCATTGAAACTGCTTCAAAACTTTTGTGAAGATCGCATTCATATAACAACAGATTTTTGCAGAGCTCCTACATTTCTATGTAAGCCCGCCAATTTAAACCAGGCATTTATGAATTTATTATTGAACGCTTGTGAGTCGATTGAGGGTGAGGGTCAGATACAAATCAATACTCGCTGCGACGAAAAAAATATTGAGATCGAAATTAAAGATAGCGGCAAAGGGATAACCCCGGAGAATTTGAATAAAATTTTTGACCCTGGTTTTACGACAAAATCAAGGGGAGTGGGTACCGGTTTAGGGCTGTCCATTTGCTATCAGATTATAAAAGATCATGGTGGTAAGATCGAGGTCCGTAGTGAGCTAGATAAAGGAAGTACCTTTTTGGTAAGTCTTCCCTTAAAAGTTTGACCACCTGTTGTTTATAAAAAGCATAGTTAATTTTTTATTGTAAAAATTTGAGTTACATTCGGAAAAAATTGATAGGATTTTAGTTTTCTTCTCATAGGTGTGCAACTAATCTTTATTACAGTTCTCTAATCCTTTCCTTGATAAATAGTAGATGGTAGGTAGAAAGCATCTGTCTTAAATTCTTATGAATGGAGGATTTCTATAGGTGCAATCGGACAATAAATTTGCACCGATACAGTAGTTTTTTCCAGCAGTTTATTATTCGCATAAATGGCCTTGAAACTAATCAAAATTATTCAATATTTTACAAATTATTTGATTTTGATAAAAATAATTTATACAAGGGAAGTCTCTTGACTCTCTCCAATTTTCCTGAATTTTGTTGATTTCAAAGCATTTACTACTTGATTTTTTGGTGAATATGAATTATTAGATTGCCCTTTTTTCTGGAAATAATTCGTAATAAATACTTTGCGTTTTTGTCTAATATTGTGCTTCAGAATAAAAAGCTCTTTATAGAGTCTGCGTTATCGCTCGATAATATTCTTATTTATAAAGTTGTGAATCCTTTTTTTATGTACTATTTTCTGAGTTAATTTTTTATTCTTGTCAAGTCGTAGGGTAATTTTCAATATTATAATATGAACCATGAATAGTAAAAGGAGGTTACATTAATGACTGGCGCACCTAAAAAACTGGCAATTCTTGTTGGAGGTGGACCAGCACCGGGAATCAATAGTGTTATCAGTGCAGCAACCATTCGTGCGGCCCTGGAAGGTGTAGAAATTGTAGGAATAAAGGATGGATTTAAATGGATTATGCAGGGAGATATATCTCATACTCGTGAATTAACCATACAGAATGTAAGCCGTATCCATTTTCGAGGCGGTTCCTACATTGGCATTGCAAGGGATAATCCCACAAAAGACAAAAGACTTTTAGAAAATACTGTTACCTCTCTCCTCCGGCTCAATGTCGATAAACTCATCACCATCGGTGGTGATGACACCGCTTTTAGTGCATTAAGTGTCGAGAAAAAAGCAGCCGGACGAATTCATGTGGTGCATGTGCCAAAAACAATTGATAATGATCTAGACTTACCACATGGTATCCCCACCTTTGGTTATCAAACCGCCCGACATTTGGGAGTTGATATCGTAAAAAGTTTGATGGTGGATGCACAGACAACTTCCCGCTGGTATTTTGTGGTTTCGATGGGACGAAAAGCGGGTCACCTGGCAATGGGTATAGGCAAAGCTACTGCTGCAACACTTACCATCATTCCGGAAGAGTTTACTGAACCAACGGTTCGACTATCTCACCTTGTTGATATCCTGGTGGGGGCAATCATAAAAAGATTGAGTTACAGTCGTCGGGATGGAGTGGCAATATTGGCAGAAGGATTGGTTGAAAAACTGGATCCGAATGACCTGAAGATGTTGATGGATGTAGAACGAGACGCACATGACAACATACGACTGGCCGAGGTAAATTTCGGTGAAATATTAAAATATCATGTGCAAGAGCGTTTGAAAGAATTGGGTATTAAATCTACTATCGTTGCGAAAAATATTGGTTATGAATTAAGATGTGCAGATCCGATTCCATTTGACATGGAATATACAAGGGACTTGGGGTATTGTGCGGCTCAGTTTATTCTCAAAGGTGGCAATGGTGCCATGGTTTCCATTCAGGAAGGCCATTTTGTTCCGCTTTATTTTGAAGATATTCTGGATCCCAAGACAAAACGGGCCAGGGTTCGTATGGTGGATGTGACTTCTGAATATTACTATATTGCCCGTCGATATATGTTGAGACTAAACCAGGCGGATTTTGAGGATCCCCATGAATTGGCCAAATATGCTGCAACCTGCAACATGCCACTTGAGGAATTTAAGGAGAGATTCGAGTATTTAATTCAAAAGGATCCTTTATACTCGTTGATGCGTGATAAGGAGATAGATGTGACTGCACCGGAATCCAATGTTGCATTCAATCCTTCTAATTCAATTGACAATGGCAAATAATTGATTTCCTGTCTGTAATTTAATAAGGTGGGTTCAGAGAGTGATTTCATTCTAAGCCCACCATTTTTTTTACTCTAATAGAAGAACTAAATCACTATTGAGTAATCATTAAAGAGTACAAGAATTCTCTGAATGGTGAAATTTTTTCTAAACAAAATGTATGGATAATAGATTATTTAATCATTGGGAAAGACTTTTTCATTTTGAGCTTTTTTTATAGCCAAATTATCCGCCTTTAACAGCTAAGATTACAGAAGGATGATCAATGCAAGTACTAGATGCCATAAATAATTCAAAGAAGTTGCTTCTCTCACTGGAGATTACCCCTCCAAGTAAAGGGAGAAGTATTGACGAAATTTTCCGCACAATTGATAATTTAATGCCATTTAATCCCTCATTTATAAGTGTAACATTCCATCAACCTCAGGTTGTTTATGAAGAAAAAGATGGGGTTATATATCGAATTCCAAAACGTAAAAAGGCTGGTACTGTTGGGATTTGTGCAGCCGTATCCAACCATTATCAAATAGACACGGTCCCACACTTCATTTGTGGAGGATTCAATAAATTTGAAACAGAAGATGCCTTAATTGATCTGCACTATTTGGGAATAACCAATATTCTTGCGCTCCGTGGGGACCCGGCTGTTGGACATAGGACATTTATTCCTGAAAAAGACGGTCATAAATATGCTAGTGAATTGGTTAGGCAGATTACAAATATGAATAAAGGAGTTTATCTTGAAGAACTTGAGGACGCTAGCCCAACGAATTTTTGCATTGGGGTGGCCGGATATCCTGAGAAACATTTTGAAGCTCCAAACTTTGAAAAAGATTTGAAATTTTTAAAATATAAAGTAGAGCAAGGTGCTCATTATATCATAACTCAAATGTTTTATGATTTTAATGTTTATAAACGGTTTGTCGAAACAGCACGAGAAGCTGGAATTACAGTTCCTGTCATCCCGGGCATTAAACCACTTAGAAGTGAAGCACAATTGAGCAGTATTCCCCGTCATTTTCATATCTCATTTCCAAACGATTTTGTGGAAGCCATCGAAAATGCACGTACTCCTGAGCAGGTACAGTCAATCTCAACCAAAAAAATGGTCGATTTATGTACAAAATTAATTGATTTTAATGTGCCTGCAATACACATTTATACCATGGGTCGTGCATTCGCAACACAGGAATTGTTGAAAAACTTATTTGGTAAATGAGTTTTTATAAGATACCAAAATTTTCTCCAAATAATTAATCATTTTGACAAAAATACTATTATTTGTAACTTTCAAAGTTGAATAAGAAGAGGATTTATTTGAAGGAGATTTATTTTGGATATTTTTGAGAAGTGCCGGAATTTTACCGAAGCCAAAGAAACAATTAAAAAAGGAATTTATCCTTATTTTATTCCCATAGAAGAAATCCATGGCCCAAGGGTGAAAATGGGTGGTCGTGAAATTATCATGATCGGTTCAAATAATTATCTTGGATTAACAAAAGATCCTCGTGTACAAGAGGCCGCAATAAAAGCTATCGAGAAATACGGAACCAGCTGTTCGGGATCGCGATTCCTGAATGGTACACTCCATCTTCATGAGGAACTTGAAAACCGGTTGGCAAAATTCATGAAGAAAGACTCGGCACTGGTTTTCAGTACGGGCTATTCAACAAATCTTGGGGCAGTATCTGTGCTGGTAGGGAAAAAAGACATGATCATTACAGACAGAACCAACCATGCCAGTATCGTGGATGCCATTTTTCTGGCATCCGGTTTAAATTTGGGTGGGCTTACCAGACGCTACCGTCATAACGATATGGATGACCTTGAAAGGGTCATGTCCAACCTTGATCCAGAAATTCCCAAAATAGTTATATCCGATGGTGTTTTCAGTATGGAAGGGGATATCGTCCGCCTGCCTAGACTTGTTGATATTGCCAGAAGATATAATACCCGCATCTATATTGATGATGCCCACGGGATGGGTGTTCTTGGGAAAACCGGTCGCGGCACTCTTGAACATTATAATCTTTTTGATGAAGTGGATTTGGTAATGTGTACGTTTAGTAAATCCTTCGCATCTCTGGGCGGTTTTATAGCCGGGGATGAAGATGTGATTCATTATATAAAACATTATGCACGCTCTTTAATTTTTAGTGCCTCGATGCCTCCTGCCAATATCGCTGCAGTACTCAAATCGCTTGAGATTATTCAGGAAGAACCTTACCGGGTATTGAGATTACAGGAGATTGCAGACAAAATGCGCAAAGAATTTCAAGCTATGGGATTCGATACCGGCGAGTCCCGGACCCCGGTTATTCCACTGCTGATTGGTGAAATGACCAGAACCTTTCAATTCTGGACGGCCCTTTTTGAAGCAGGAATTTATACAAATGCAGTAATCAGTCCTGCTGTGCCAGCCGACCGTTCTCTGCTGAGAACAAGCTATATGGCAACCCACACGGACAATGATTTGGATCAAGTGCTGGAAACGGTGAAGGTGATTGGAAAGAAGATGAGCATTATTTAGTTTGTGGATAGGAGGAGAGCCCATTGACTGAAGAAATAAGGATTCGTGTTGTCGAAAATAAAAAGGATTTGTTATCGTTTATAAAGCTTCCCTGGAAAATCAATAAAAATGACCCTAACTGGGTCGCCCCTCTCTTGATGGATCGAATCAAATTCTTAGATAAGCATAAAAATCCGTTTTTCATGGAGAATCCCACAGAATTTTTTCTGGCCTATAAAAATAATGAACTAGTCGGGCGTATTGCTGCAATTATTAATCATCAACATAATAAATTTCATGAGGATAAAGTCGGATTTTTTGGATTTTTGGATGCTGTAAATGATAAATCGGTATTTGATGCTCTATTGCAAACGGTACAGATGTGGCTTAAAAAACATCATATGGAAACACTGATGGGCCCCATGAATCCCAGTACAAATGATGAAGTTGGAATTCTGGTTGATGGATTTGAAACTCCTCCATATTTTATGATGCCTCATAATCCGCCATATTATGATGCCATTCTATCAGATTTGGGATTAATAAAAGCAAAGGATTTATATGCCTATTATATTAGCGAAGCAGATTTGAATATCTCGGATAAAATTGTTCGATTAACAGATGGAATCCGTGAAAAATACGAAATTACAGTGCGGCCTGTAAGTCTAAAGAATTTCAACTCCGAGCTTGAACTTGTCCGAACGGTTTATAACGATGCATGGAGTAATAATTGGGGATTTGTTCCACTCACCCCGGAAGAATTCGATTTTGTAGCTAATGATTTTAAAAAAATTATTGATCCGGAATTGGTTCTTCTTGCTGAAATGAAAGGAAAACCTATTGGATTTTGCCTTGCGCTTCCCAACTACAATGACGTCTTTAAGAAAATCCCTAGCGGTAGACTTTTCCCATTCGGACTATTCACTTTTCTCTTAAATCGGAAAAAAATAAAAGGGATAAGAGTAATAACGCTTGGAGCGATAAAAAAATATCAGGCATATGGAATAGGCTCACTTCTTTATTTAGAAATTATTAGACGTGGGCTGGTGGCCGGCTACGACCGGGCGGAATGTTCATGGATACTCGAAGATAATGAATTGATGATTAAACCGTTAAGATTTTTAGGAGCAAAACCTTATAAGACTTATCGTGTATATCAATCACCTCTATAATATGTTCGAAATTTCGTTTCCTCTAATTAGCAAATCCATACTGGTGCAGCTTAATTCTGAATCCGATCTAATTTTTTGACTCCGAAGATCAATGTGATTTACTTCTGATCTCAAATTATTCATTCTGATTTGAATTAGATAATATTTGTATAGTGATATCTAAGCAAAGCTTGAAAAAGATGGAATATACTAATTCTAAATTATTGTTTACTCTTTATAAGTAATTAACCTAAATTTTGGAATATAATTTTAAGGATTTTTTATTATGAGATTTGCAGATTTTAGAAGCGATACATTCACAAAACCTTCTAAAGTAATGCGCCAGGTTATGTGTGAGGCGGAGGTGGGTGATGATGTATTTGGAGAGGATCCAACAGTTAACCGGTTGCAGGATATTATTGCAGAATTGACCGGCAAAGAATCAGCTTTGTTCGTTTCCAGTGGCACTCAGGGCAATCAAGTCTGCTTGAATGCCCATACCCAACCGGGCAGTGAAGTGATCGCAGGCAGGGAATCTCATATTTTCAATTATGAATGTGGCGCTCCGGCTCTTCTGTCGGGTGTCCAGCTATTTCCGATTGATGATAATCGAGGATGGGTTACGTTGGAAGAAGTCAAAAATGCCGTTAGACATGAAGATGTTCATTATCCTCAAACCCAAATGATTTGTCTTGAGAACACCCATAATCGGGCTGGCGGCACCATTTTCCCGTTTGAGGAAATCGAAAAAATTTCTCAATTTGCCAGAGAAAAGGATTGCAGGATACATCTTGATGGCGCTCGCCTATGGAATGCGGTGATTGAAACCGGAATTAGTATTAAAGATTATGCGAAAAATTTTGACTCGATTTCATTGTGCTTCTCTAAAGGATTAGGGGCACCAGTCGGTTCAATTGTTGCAGGAAGTAAGGAGTTTATTAAGAGGGTACATTATTACAGAAAAGTATATGGTGGAGGGATGCGCCAGGTGGGGATACTTGCCGCCGCCTGTATTTATGCCTTAAATAACAATTTCGATCTATTGAAAAAAGATCATGAACGGGCAAAATATTTTGCTGAAGAAATTTCCAAGATTCCTGGAATTTTAATTGATTTGACAACTGTGCAGACCAATATAGCGATTTTTAGTGTTGATTTGCCTAACTTTCGGGTGGATGATTTTTTATTTAAATTGAAAGAGAATGGTGTTTTAATGCTAAATATTGACCACAACCGTATAAGAATGGTTTGTCATCTGGATTTAGAAGATGAAGACATTGAAAAAGGTATAACGGTCATTCAGAAGTTATTAGTGTAAGCAAATGAATTGTAATTAAATTTGGATCGAACTTAACATGAATGTTTTAATTTTAGGTGCCGGAGAGATTGGCTTTCACCTTGCCAAAAGATTTTCCCAAGAAAAATACAACATAACCATTATTGAAAGGGACCATAAGCAGGTAGTGCGTGCCAGTGAGCAATTGGATGCAATTGTGGTTGAAGGACATGCCGCAAGTTTTAGACGGCTTCAGGAAGCAAATATTAAAAATACAGACGTCCTCTGTGCAATGACTAATATAGATGAAGTAAATCTCATTGCATGCCAACTTGCGAAAAAAGTGGGTGTTCCAATTACCATAGCAAGAGTTCGCAAACCGGAATACACCAAATCTGATTTTATTCTCTCCCAAAAAGAACTTGGTGCGGATTTACTGATACATCCTGAAAAAGAAATCGCCAATGCGATTCTCAGACTCATTCGCCAGTCAAGCGCCACAGATGTAATGGAATTTGCTGACGGAAAAGTTCAACTTATGGGTATCCGGCTGGAAGGTGATTCACCGGTGCTTCGAACTCCTCTTGCAGATTTGGGGAAGCAAATGGATCATCCACCGGTCCGAATTGTTGCAATAAACCGAAAGGAACGTACGTTAATCCCCCATGGTGGGGATGTTTTAGCTCCGGGGGATCAAATTTTCGTAATTTGCGATCCTGACTATATTCCAGAATACCTAAAATGGATTGGCAAGAGTGATACTCGAATCGAAAATATTATGATTCTTGGCGGTGGTCTGATAGGACAGTTTATATCGGAAAACATCGACAGGAATATTAAAGTTAAAATTATTGAAAGCAACGCAGACAAATCTCAGGAATTGGCAGATCGGTTACCGAATGCACTTGTTATTCACGGGGATGGAACCGATATTGATCTCCTTGCCGTTGAGGGAATTACTGACATGGATGCGTTTATCTCCGTTACCGGAGACGATGAAAATAATATCATCTCTACACTTGTTGCGCGCCATTTAAAGGTACCAAGAACCATTGCCTTGGTCAACAAGGTGGAATATTTACCCATTACTCCTACTATCGGCTTAGATGCAGTTGTAAGCAAACAGGTAATGACAGTTAATTCTATCCTGCGATTTATTCGATATCAGCAGGTTGCGGCAGTTGCAATGCTGCCCGGTGTGGATGCAGAAATTATTGAATGCGCCGCACAGCCGGGATCAAAAGTTACAAAAAAACCATTGAGCAAAGTGAATTTTCCAAAGCATGCGATAATCGGTGCAGTATTACAGAATGGGAACTTGGTTATTCCCATGGGAGATACTCAAATTAATAGTGGTGATCAAGTAGTAATATTTGCCCTTCCTCATGTTCTGAGCGAGGTAATGAAAGTTTTTAAATAGAATTTCATTGATTCAGACGACTACTAAAGTAAATCTAACAAAATGCATCTCACCAGTGTCATACACGTCCTTGGATTTTTGCAAATTTTTCTGGCGGCTTTTATGTTGTTGCCCCTGCCTTTTTCATTTTATTATGGTGACTCGGATTGGAGCGCTCTTTTAATAGGCGCGGTAATTACAGCCGTGTGCGGTTTTCTAGCATTCCGGCTCACCAAATTCGAAAGGGATCTCCGTCCCAAAGAAGGTTTTGCTATTGTAACTTTTGGCTGGACTTCTTTCTCACTTTTTGGAAGCTTACCTTTTCTGATTTCGGGACATATTCCTTCGTTCACCGACGCATTTTTCGAGACAATGTCCGGTTTTACAACCACCGGGGCTACCATCTTGACTGATATCGAAGCAATGCCGCATGGCTTACTGTTTTGGAGGAGTCTAACGCATTGGATTGGCGGTATGGGGATAATTGTGCTGTCTCTTGCCATCTTGCCATTTTTGGGTGTTGGGGGGATGCAGTTATTTAAGGCAGAAGTCCCAGGGCCCGTTGCAGATAAATTAACCCCACGAATTACCGAAACCGCCAAAATATTATGGGGGGTGTATGTTTTATTTTCCGCGGTAGAAACCATTTTATTGATCTTGGGCGGTATGAATTTATTCGATGCGCTTTGTCATACTTTTGGCACGATGGCAACCGGAGGATATTCCACAAAAAATTCCAGCATCGGCGCTTTTAATAGTGCCTATATTGATTTTGTTATCATCTTCTTTATGATTCTGGCTGGAACTAATTTTTCTCTCCATTACCGTTTCCTTAAAGGCGATTTTAAAACCTATTTTCGAAATGAAGAATTCTTATTTTTTATATCTATTATTGGCACTGTCACTCTTTTTATTGGAATATTTACCTATTTTCAAAATTATCATTCTATTTTTGATACGCTCAGATACGCCATGTTCCAGGTTGTTTCCATCCTTACAACTACCGGATATGGAACCGCTGATTATGAGAGTTGGAGTTCTGTTACCCAAATAGTGTTACTCCTATTAATGTTTGTGGGAGGTTGTGCCGGTTCAACGGGCGGTGGAATGAAAGTGGTTCGAATTTTTGTTCTGATGAGATTTGTATTTAGTGAAATTGTCAGATTGGTTCATCCCCATGCAGTTGTCTCGGTTCGGATAAATAAATCGGTAGTTCCCAAAGAAGTACTCTCGCACGTTACTGGCTTTTTCATATTATTTATGTTCTTGTTCGCAGTGGGTGTTTTGGCAATGTCCACATTAGGCTTAGATATCGTGAGTTCTTTTGGAGCGGTGGCAGCGACCCTGGGAAACATTGGACCGGGTTTGGGATCTGTAGGACCTGCTGATAACTATGCCCATATTCCATTGATCGGGAAATGGCTGTTAACTTTTTTTATGTTGGCTGGTAGATTGGAAGTATTTACGGTCATAATTTTACTAGCCCCTTCATTCTGGGAAAAATAGGCTCTGTAATAATCTTAGTGGTATTTTAAGAATTTTCTAATTTCCGCTTAAAAAATTCGAATTCACGATCGTTATGGATAAAAATTGAACCAACTCGGGCTATTTCCTAAGGAGTGCATCATAATGAAATCAAAACATAGTATCTTAATCATTGTATATTTGGGAATAATAATTCTGTCATTTGAGAATTCCCTCGCTCAAGAATATGATAAACCTTTCTTTCCTGAACAGAAATACGACAAAAATGTCCCAGCGCCGGATCAAGTTTTGGGATTGAAAATCGGCGAACGTCCTCTAAGATACAGGGAAGTAGTCCAATATATGACCTTGCTGGCAGAATCCTCATCGAGGGTAAAAATTTGGGAATCCGGTGAAACTTTTGAAGGAAGAAAATTAATTTATGTAATCATTAGTTCGGAGGAAAACTTATCGCGGCTTGAAGAAATAAAGGCAAATATTGGTAAGTTGGCAGATCCCAGGACTATCGATTCCGATTCTCAAGCTAAATCTATTATTGATAATACACCTGCAATCGCCTGGATGATGTATGGAATTCACGGAGATGAGCTATCCAGCACTGATGCAGGCGTTTTTCTCGCCTATCAATTAGCTGCCGGAATGGATTCCGTCTCACTAAAACTTCGCACAGAATTAGTGATTGGAATAGATCCCACGGAAAATCCTGATGGTCGTGAGCGCTATTTGGGACAAATGCAGCAATGGAATGGAATTGTTCCAAATAGTGACATACAGAGCATGCAGCATTATGGATTTTGGACTGTTGGGCGCGGCAACCATTATCTTTTTGATCTGAACCGCGATTGGTTTATTCTCGAAAATCCGGAAAGTGTAGCCCGGGTGAAAGCTCTGCGAGAATGGCATCCGCAGCTGGTAATTGATTCCCATGAAATGGGATCATTGAGCACCTATTTATTCCCGCCAGCGCGTGAGCCCATCAATACAAATGTTTCTGAAAATTTGAAGCGGTGGAATGAAATTTTTGCCGGGGATCATGCGAAGGCATTTGATGCTTATGGATGGAGTTACTATACAAGAGAATGGCTCGAGAACTGGTATCCCGGTTATGGCAGCAACATGCCTAATTTTGATGGCGCAATCGGGATACTGTATGAACAGGCAAGCACCGATGGCTCTCTGGTCAAACGTCAGGATGGAACTATTCTAACCTTTCGTGAGTCGGTTCATCATCATTTTGTGAGTTCGATGGCGAATCTCAAAACGCTTGCAAAACATCGAATACAGATTTTGTCGGATTTCTACAATCATCATAAAATTGCCATATCGAACAAAGGTAAAGCACTTCCCAAAGCTTATCTGTTAATTCCAAAAGAGAACAAAAGTCGAATTAACCGTTTGATAGAAAAACTATTACTGCAAAAAATTGAAGTCTATTTGGCTCAGGAGGATTTTAGAATTGATCGGATAGAATGTTATTGGAACAAAAAGCAAATCTCAAAGAATTTTCCAAAGGGGACCATCATTATACCTATGAATCAGCCGCTTTCGCCGCTGGCCAATGCCATTCTTGAATTCGATCCACGGACATCTACAAAATTTTTAGAAGAAGAGCGGAAGTCTCTACTCAAGGAGCATGATACCAGATTATATGAAGTCAGTGCCTGGTCAATGCCCATGGCATATGGGCTGGAGGTATACGCTGCACGGAACGAGTTTAAGGTAAGCTCTCAGCGGATCACAGAACCTCCTGTTTATCAATCAAGGGTAATAAACCCAGATCCCGCTTACGGATTCATCTGGGCAAATTCGGATGACAATTCCTATAGCGCACTCATTCAGTTGCTTGAGAAAGGTTATAAAATACGCTGTGGTAAGAAATCGACTAAAATCGAAGAGAAATTATTCCCGCGAGGGAGTTTTCTGATTAGAAAAATTGAAAATCCGGAATTGAATATAGCTGATATTAGAGAAATTTCGCAAACATTTCAAATCGATATTTTTGGCACAAACACTGCCTTAAGTCAAGATGGATCGGACCTTGGTGGAGAGGATTTTGTGCTTCTGGATTTTCCGCGTATTGCACTTTTAACTGGCCACTCCATCAGCACAACCAGTTTCTCTGCCCTCTGGTACCTTTTAGATAGAGAATTGAGGATTAAACACTCACTTTTAGATTATCATGGTCTCAACCGATTTGATCTTCGAAAATATAATGTGCTGGTCCTTCCATCAACCCGGGGAGGAAAAGAAACATATTCTCAACTCTTGGGTAAAGAGAAAATCGAAAAGCTTAAAAGTTGGGTTGAGAATGGTGGTACGTTGATTGCCATTGGAAATGGCGCAGCATTTTTGGCTGATTCTTCAACCGGCCTGAGTAAAGTAGCACTTCGACAGCAGGTTTTTAGCAAATTGGCGATATATCAGAGTGCCACTGAAATGGAGTTGAAGAATAGTGAAATAAAGGTGGATAGTACTGCGATATGGGACAGAGCTCCTCTTTCTGAGGACAAGTCGGCTCCTCCAGAAAAAAAGGATGACGAGCAATTAAAAATGCATGATGAATTTCTGCGAAAGTTCCAACCCCGGGGCGCTATACTGACAGCAAATCTCGATCCTGAACATTGGCTAAATTTTGGAGTTGGAGACAAAATTCCGGTTATTTTTTATTCGCCTTATGCCTATATGGCGAAATCTCCGGTACAAACAACAGGCCGTTTGGCAGACTCTGCCCATTTAAGATTATCTGGGATTTTATGGCCGGAAGCCCGGACTCGCTGGAAAAATACCGCCTTTGCCACAAGAGAGAGCCTAGGGAAAGGTCAAATTATATTATTCGCCGGGGAGCCGTTTTTCAGGGCCTATTTTCACGGCAGTGGAAGGATGTTGATTAACGCGCTTCTTTTAGGCCCGGGTTTTGGAACGACAAGTGAAATTCCCTGGTAGCAACAATTTTAAATTTAACCACTTAATACAAATATCATTTATGGATTAAATATCGCATAATGGAGCGCGTTTCGGAAGGGCGGGCACATTCCTCAAAGCCTGCCTTTCGGAAAGCCGAGGTCAATCCATAATATGCAAAAACATCGGGCATTTTTTCTTTTTTTGGTTCAACCGGGTAACCCTCCACAATTTTTCCACCCCTGTCTTCAACATATCGAACTGCTGCTTTCAGCAACTCAACACTCAGGCCTTGATTGCGATATTTTTTATCTATGAAAAAACAAACGATCGACCATACTTTTTGATCATCAAGCGGTCGGAGCAGCCGGGATCGTTGTAATGCTGAAAAATTTTCTCTTGGCCCAACAGCACACCAGCCTGCCGGGGTATCACCGACAAAAGCGATGATACCGGGTATTTCTCCGGATTCTACCAGGTTTTTTATAGCCTGTTTATTTCTTTCACCCTTTTGCTCATTAAATGTCTTTCGCTGCAGCCTCCACCACATGCACCAGCAGCCCCCGCAAGCCCCGCGGTCACCAAATAATGTGACAAAATCATTCCATATTTCCGGAGTAAGGGGTAGGAATTTTAGATCTGAATGCCGATCAAGCATATTTTTGTTCTCAGATAAGATGTTAAATGAGTTACCCTGAGCTTTAGCTCAGAGAGTAATTTCAGTCGATTTTTTCTCCTAAAATGTGACCTTTGAATATAACAATTTCCAGGACTCAATCATTTGGCTAATGCCTTCCATTAAATGCGTCCTCTAAACCCGGTATGTTAATCGGGATGATTCACAAATCATTCGATCATAAAAAGGGATCTTCTTTTCCCACCATTTGGTAAAAAATATAATACTTCTTCAAGGTATCAAAAATTGATGTTTACCGCAATTATAAATGAGATTTTAGGATAATACACAAAGGATTGGGAAAATGATGTATTCAAGAAAGAATAATTTCCAGACAAACATATAAAATGAAGTGACCGAACCTTTTTGTGTCAAGTCCACCTTTTTGCTCACCATTAAGACGATAATTAGAATAATCAAGTGAGCAACAACCAAACCGATATGATTCATACCCTCTATTCTCACAAATCCTGCAATGATGAGAAGGAGGTAAGATACTGTTAGTATCGATAGGGCAATGCGATAAATATTTTTAGCCCCAATGCCTAGAGCAAATGTTCGAATCTTAAAGATTCTGTCTCCTGTAATATCAGGTACATCTTTCAAAATGGCAATTGCAACACCAAATCCCACAAAAAATATGGCTAACAACCAAATGGGCGGTGGGACAAACGGAGGTCTCCCGAATTGGTGCAGAAAGTATAAAAATATTCCGATATTCACCACAATGCCCCTCACAACGAGGATTGACATGGCTGCCCAGAAGGGAAATCGTTTAAGCCGGATGGGTGGCATTGAATAGAAGGTGCCGATAAGCAGGCTAATCATTATAACTCCAAAGAGATAAATATCATGACTGCTAAGGATTATTGCTGCAATACCGCACAGAACGATCATTCTTCTTCCGGTTCGTAAACTGAAAGCGCCGGATGCCAGAGGGAGACATGGCTTGTTAATTTTATCAATTTCCACATCATAATACTGATTCAATCCAACGATATAAATGTTACCAAACCAGGTACTCAATAGGGCAATCATAAGAGAGAAGAATGAGATCTGATAAAATTCAGTATAGGTCATCGCAACGATGAATAGAGCTATCGTACTTAATGTGGTTCCGATGATTGTATGCGGACGCGAAAATTGCCAAAAAGATTTAAGGAACAAAGAATTCATTCTTGAATATCAATTGATAATTGAATCAAGGAAAAACAATTTAATTCTAATGATCTATATTTGCATTAAATTAGATTGCTAAATGTTAAGAAATCTAAATCATTTATTGAAAAATGAGTGCAAATAATGAACAATCATTTGCATAAAGCCAAAAAAGAATATCAAAAATTATGAACAAAGTTTGTTTAATCCTCTCCATATATTCCTTTCTTATTTCAAGCTCTTGTGCAGATCGTTCCAACGAAATAGTCGATCCTCCAGGTGATAATTCATCTTTTACCAATCTGAGTGGCTCCCTTGAGGGAAGCCTCGAGCTAAAAAATTCACCATTTCGTGTGGTTAATAATATTCAAATCGAAACAGCAGATTCCCTGACAATAGAAGCAGGTGTCAGATTGTTTTTCTCAGATTCAGCAAATTTTGTTGTTAACGGGATGTTAAATGCCGTGGGCAATCCAAACAATTTTATTTTGTTTACGGCATTTAATGATAAGTGGAAAGGTATAAGGATTCTCAACTCAACTCAGCAATCCGTATTCCGTTTTTGCATCGTTGAAAAGGTTAAAATTACTTCTGAGGATTCACTGGAATATGGTGCCCTCGAGGTAAAAGAATCATCGGCGATAATCCGGAACAATATTTTCCGGGATAATCGAACTGTAAATGGGGGTGGTTTGGCATTGCAGAGCGATAGTGCGATCGCAACGAATAACATTTTTATTAATAACCTGGCTGAGGTATTCGGAGGTGCTATTGTCGCGGTTGAATCTACTGCAAAAATTTATAATAATACCATCTACAAAAATATATCATTTAATCATGGGGGAGGATTGGTTATTTTTGATCCTGTTAACATGGATGTTCAAAATAATATATTCTTTCAAAACTCTGGCTCCACCGGTGATCCGCGGATTTCCTTTGTTTCCGGAAATTCCAGCGACTATTCTGAAAATTGTAATTTCTTAGCTTTCGGTACTATGGATCCGAGATTTATTAATGACCAAAATCTTCACCTGCAAACCGGATCACCTTGTATCGATAATGGCAATCCCGATGCTGCTTTTAATGATGCAAACGGTACCAGAAACGATCAGGGCGCCTATGGTGGGCCATACGGAAACTGGTAATTTTTCACTCATATCACATCAAATACTTATGTATTAAACTTCCCTTTTTTTTCTGATGACTAAATGGTTATTTTCAAGTGTTAATTCTCAGTTGAACAGTCCCAATTCTTATGTCCAATTCATAAGAAGGTAGTCAATTGCAAGGTAAGAGATGTCTGGTAACCGGTGCCAATACAGGTATAGGAAAAGCGACTGCCGTTGAGCTAGCCCGGTTAGGGGTGGAAGTGGTGCTGGTGTGCCGAAACGAAGCAAAGGGCCAGGAGGCAAAAAAAGAGATCATACACAGAACCGGAAATGAGAAAGTTGACTTGATGCTCTGCGACTTGGCAAAATTTAAATCTGTGCGTCAGCTTGTACATGATATAGAAGATCGCTTTGAACACCTGGATGTACTCATTAACAATGCTGCCATATTCGTAACAAAATTTATTTACACCGAAGATAAGCATGAAATGCAATTTCAGGTGAATCATCTGGCTCCTTTTCTATTGACAAACTTGCTGCTCGATCTATTGAAAAAATCGGCTTTTTCCAGAATTGTGAATGTCGCCTCGGATGCCCACTTTTCCGGAAAGATCCACTTTGAAGATCCAGCATTGTCAAATGGCTACCATGGCATGAAGGCTTACCGTCAATCAAAACTGGCAAATGTGTTGTTCACCTATGAACTGGCAAGAAGACTGGTTCACACAGGCGTTACTGCCAATTGTTTGCATCCGGGTGTTGTCCACACTTCGCTGATTGACCGGAATTCTTCAGGATTTTACAAATATGGCTGGATTCTAATTAAACCCTTTCTGATTACGGTTCCTCAGGGAGCAAAAACATCAGTTCATCTTGCTACATCTGATGAAGTATCCGATTTGTCGGGAAAATATTTTGACAAATGCAAATCAAAAAAGTCATCTGCGGATTCCTATAACCCGGATATAGCATCAAAACTGTGGGATATCAGTGAAGAAATGACTGGCCTAAAAAATAAAATTAAATCACAGTGAGGAAATCAATTATGCAGCTTGATGTAGAAAAAATCCGAAAACAGTTCCCGGCCCTTTCTATAAAAGAATCAGGTAAACCACGCATCTATCTTGATAATCCCGCTGGCACCCAGGTTCCGCAAAACGCAATAGACCGGATAACAAAATATTTGGTTGAAACAAATGCCAATCATGGTGGTGCTTTTAGAACATCTCAGGAATCGGATCAAATTCTGGCAGAGGCTCACAAGGCAATGGCCGATTTTTTAAATGCACCGTCGGATAAGGAAATTATATTCGGTGCGAATATGACTACCCTGACCTTTGCCATATCAAGAAGCCTGGGCCACAGATTCAATCCCGGAGATGAGATTTTGGTGACCAGAATGGATCACGATGGCAATGTGGCTCCATGGAGAATGTTGGCGGAGGATCAGGGGTTGCGCATCAAATGGCTTCCATTTAACAAAGAGACGTTCCAGTTTGATCCGGCAGATCTCCAGGCATTACTTACAGAGAGAGTAAAATTGGTGGCTATAAACTACGCCAGCAACGCCATTGGTACCATTAATGAGGTAAAAAATATGGCCAGACTTGCACACGAAGTCGGAGCGTTGGTTTATGTCGATGCGGTTCAGTATGCTCCTCATGGCCCGATTGATGTTCAGGACCTGGATTGTGATTTTTTGGTTTGTTCGGCTTATAAATTTTTTGGACCTCACCAGGGGATATTGTGGGGGAAATATGAACTACTCGAGGATTTGATTGCCTATAAGGTACGTCCGGCGGATCCAGATCCGCCCGGAAAATTTGAAACCGGGACTCAGTCACATGAAGGACAGGCAGGTACATTAGGAGCCATTGAGTATCTTGAGTGGATTGGTAAAACGATGACAGAAACCGTTTCGAATGAAATGGATTATAAGGATGGTCGGAAAGAATATTTGCACCGGGCAATGTCGACTATCAAAGCATATGAGAAAATCCTCAGCAAAAGGCTGATTGATGGGCTAAATACAATTCCAAATCTTAAGATATATGGTATTACAAATTTGAACGAGCTGAATGATAGAGTCCCGACCGTTTCATTCACCATTGAAGGAATGCATCCTGGGGAGATTTCCAAAAGGCTTGCCCGGGAAAATATTTTTGTCTGGGATGGAGATTTTTATGCCGTGGAGGTGGTAAATTTCCTGGGTCTGGGGGAGAAGGGAGGACTGCTGAGAGTAGGTGCAACCCACTACAATAGCGTTGAAGAAATTGATAAATTCCTTAATGCTCTCGCTGGAATTTGCTGAACTAATTTTAGCAGAAGTCTATTTTACAAATCGGCAACAATAGATTTTCTTTGCCTGATCGATGTATTTCCAATCAAGAAGCTGTTGTGATTCGCAGCCCAATCTTTTAAATTTGAACCCGGTTCACGGATTATTTTCACAATATATGGAGGATAACTGAAAAAGCAAATTTTGATTTTGTGTACCGGCAATTCCTGTCGCAGCCAAATGGCCGCGGGATTCCTAAAATCATTCGATCCGGATTTGGAGGTTTACTCTGCCGGAACAGAACCGGCCAGTCAGGTGAATCCACGGGCGATTTTGGTTATGACCGAAGTTGGTTTGAACATCAGTGATTCTGTTCCTCAAAATGTGAATGAGTATCTGGATCAATCATTTGATTATGTTATCACGGTTTGTGATTATGCCAGGGAATCCTGTCCGATCTTTGATGGTGATGTAAAAGAAAATCTCCATATAGGATTTGTGGATCCGGCGAAAGCTACTGGTACGGAAGATGAAATTCTTTCGGTTTTCCGGCGTGTAAGGGAAGAAATTAGAAAAGAATTCTATAAGTTTTGTATTGAGAACATTAAAGGAAATAAATGAGTATCGATTTTGAAAAACTTGAACGGCCTCGGATTGAGGCATTGGATAGAATTTTAGGCCAACCGTTTAAGGTTTTGGATGATGGCTTTATCCGGGTGATTGACTATATGGGTTCGGATGAATCAATTGTGCAGGCAGCCAGAGTATCCTATGGCAAGGGCACAAAAAAAGTGCATCAGGACCGCGGGCTTATCCGTTATCTTATGCGCCACCGCCACACAACACCCTTTGAAATGTGCGAAATAAAGCTGCATGTGCGTGTCCCGATGGATTGTTGGAGACAATGGATCAGACACCGCACAGCTAACATCAACGAGTATTCCACCCGTTATTCCATCGCCATAGATGCCACTCAAACAACCGCTCCCGAGGCATGGCGTCTTCAGGCTGAGTCAAACAGGCAGGGAAGTGAGGGATTTCTGGATATGGAAGCAGGAAAAGAATTTAGCAAACGCGAAAGAGAGTTGCAGGATAAATGTCGTCGGGAATACGAAGCGCGTCTGGAAAGAGGAATTGCCCGCGAACAGGCTCGCAAAGATTTGCCGCTCTCCACATATACCGAGGCTTATTGGAAGGTGGATCTTCATAATCTGCTTCATTTCTTAGAGTTACGCATGGATCCCCATGCTCAATATGAAATCCGTTTATACGCAGAAACAATCGGAAAAGAAATTCTGGCCAAATGGTGTCCCATCACATGGGAGGCTTTCATGGATTACCGCATGACCTCCGTTTCATACTCAGGATTGGAATTGCAAATATTGACAGCTATTAATTCCGGAGATATCGATAAGGCTCTCTCTCTTGCGGAAAATTTTAACTGGTTATCAAAAAGAGAAGATGGAACACTCAAATCGAATCGGGAACGTTCAGAATGTGAGGAAAAACTTAAACAGCTGCATCTGGATATCCCATGGATTTAGCTTTTATCATATCCAAAACTGAAAAATATCGTTGACATGCCGTATCGTTTGCTTGCCGATATTGTTGTTATTATCCATTTTGTCTTTGTCATCTTTGCTTTGTTTGGGGGCATTTTAGTCCTGAAATGGAAACAAGTAATTTGGATTCACATTCCTGCAGTTATCTGGGCTGCCATGGTTGAAATGGCCGGGTGGGTCTGTCCCTTAACACCGCTGGAATACTGGCTCAGGTCTCATTTACAAATGTCCAGCTACCAGCTTAGTTTTGTGGAACACTATATTCTTCCTATTCTGTATCCGGCACAACTTACCCGTAGTATGCAGATTGGATTGGGTTTATTTGTAGTGCTAATTAACGTTGCGATATATTATTTTGTCTGGAAGCGCCATTTCAGGAAGAATTGAAGTTGCAGTGGTTTCTGAAACGATAGTTTAATACCTTTGCTTTTCAAATTGAAGAGCCTTTCAGGATGTATAAATTCATTGTAAGAAAGATTTTTTTTCTCTTTAATCCGGAGACAGCACATCATTTATTATTTACCCTTCTTAAGGTTCCTTTTGTTGGTATACTGCTAAAACTGATTTATAAATATGAACATCCGTCGCTCAGGCGTCAGCTTTTTGGCTTGACTTTTCCCAATCCCGTCGGTCTTGCCGCCGGTTTTGATAAGAATGGTGAGGTTGTGGATCAGCTTTCAAATCTGGGATTTGGATTTATTGAGATTGGCACAGTAACTCCTCGTCCACAGCAGGGCAATCCCCGGCCACGCCTGTTCCGGCTGCCGGAAGACCAGGCACTAATAAATCGAATGGGATTTAATAATGACGGAGTTGAGAAAGTTGCCATGCGACTCAAAAAAAGGAGAGGTAAGGTATTAATTGGCGGGAATATAGGTAAAAATAAAGACACATCGAATCTGGAAGCGATTCATGATTATGAAGCCTGTTTTAAAGCACTATATGATACCGTTGATTATTTTGCTGTAAATGTGAGCTCCCCGAATACGCCCGGCTTGCGGGAACTGCAGGACAAAGAACCACTCACAAAATTGTTGACCCGGTTGAAAAATTTGAATGAATCTATGCCAAAACAGAAACCAATTCTGCTAAAAATAGCACCGGACCTGAGTGACACTCAACTCGATGATATCATCCAAATTTCTAAAGAGAGAGGGATTGATGGGGTGATTGCGACAAACACAACGATAGGCAGAAAAAATTTGGTAACAACAAAAAAAGAAATTGAACAGATTGGAGATGGAGGTTTGAGTGGCCAACCTCTTCGGGATCGATCCACAGAGATTATCCGATATTTATTTGAAAAATCGCGGGGCTCCATTCCGATTATCGGGGTGGGCGGTATCCACTCGCCTGATGATGCAATCGAAAAGCTCGCTGCAGGTGCTTCTCTGGTTCAAATCTACACCGGAATGATATATGAAGGGCCGGGATTGGCTAAAAAGATTAAGAAGAGAATAGTGAGGGAAAGATTAAATATCCATGGGTAGTCTCTGAACATTTATTGTTATATCAGTTAATCTTCATATGTATGTCATCTTGAACTTGTCCACGAATTAGTTGACTTGTACAGCGATGACAATCATTGGGTAAACGAATTGTCTATCTGCAATACCATAAGCACGAAAACCGTTTTACGAATCTATGATTCTCTGCGAGACCAAAGGTCGGAGAATCATTAGATGGGTTATCTTGTCAAGAGGTAAAATCGAGATGGCAAATATATGATATTAATTTATGTTAGAATAATTTTTTGAAAATTACCGGAGGTTAGTTTTCCAATTCTTTTCTTTTGTACCTCTCATATAAAATATGAATCAGCCCGTCAGCCAAACCAATTTGAGGAACAAATATCTCTTTAATTTTACCCCACTTCATTACGGAGAGATAGATTCCTGCAGCTGGAATTATGACATCTGCGCGGTCAGGCCGTAAGCCTAATATTTTTATTCTTTCTTCAAATGAATAAGAATTAAGGAATGAATTGATCTCTTTAAGATTTTTGTAAGAAAGCGGTTTGTTCTCCTTTTTCAGGGAGAGCCGGAAAATTTTGTTGATATTACCTCCGCTTCCAATGGCAGATACTTCATCGAAGATTTTAGAATTCTTTTTGATCCACTGTTTCATCTCTTTCCAGGATTCCTTTGCCACCAGATCGTTTAGGATTCGAACCGTACCAATATTGAATGATTTGGATAGCATCTTATTATTGTCACGCTTCGAAAAGAAGGTCAATTCGGTGCTTCCTCCGCCAACATCGATATACAGATAGGAATGTGTTATGTCGAGTTTTTCAGCGATATGGTTTGAAAATATGATATCAGCTTCTTTTTTTCCGTCTATTATGCTGAGTTCGATTCCGCTCTGTTCTTTTATCGCCTTTACAACTCCATCTCCATTTTTTGCTTCGCGCATGGCGGATGTGGCGCAGGCTAGGTAATCCAGAGGTTGGTAGGCAGCCATCAGGTGCTTGAAGGCAATCATCGTGTTAATAAGCTTGTCTGCTTTCTGGTCAGATACTAATTGCTGCGCAAACGCATCGTCTCCCAACCGGATAGGGATTCGAACTAATGATTCCTTCTTGAATGTAGTTTCCTGTCCATTTTCAAATACTTTTGCCAGCAACAATCTGACTGCATTTGAACCGATATCGATGGCGGCAAACTTCAAACTCTTCACCTTCTGTCATTTCTCCAAATTGATGAAACATATTCGAAATTTAGCAGAATTAATTTAGACTCTTTTTTTTGAAAGAGTAGGTTCCAGCCACCGTTGCGCAATAATTTCCTTTTTCTCCACTTGTCCTTTGAAGTTTATTGATAAAATTAGGATTAGACTGATTATGACGACAGAACGAAAGATGGAAAATTTGCGCTCATTCTGTTCGAGAAAAAAATGTAATGATATTAAATATTCTGCGGAACAAAATAAAGTTGTCGACATTCTCTTCCAATAACCTTGACTAGTCATTCTAAAATCCCGAAGAGCGACGTAAAGCTATTCCATCAAGACCATATGCTTCAGAACTCTGTTTTAGTAATACTGTTATATTATTTTTGGTAATGATAAGTATTTTTCTGTTATTACTTAGCAAAGCTCAGGCTCCTGAAAAAGAGACGTATTGTCTCAACCCATTGAATTAATAATTGTCCTAAACCCAAAGCAGGTTCATCAGAATTTAATCCCTTTCTCGTTTCAATAAATCACCATAAACCAGGTTTACAACCTTCGATAACAAAGTTTTCTGAATTTTGTCGGACGCCACGGATTTAATCGCTTAAAATCTGTTCGAGCAATGACTTTCTTTGTCCTCCAATTCCAGGTACAATATTTGTAAAACAATTTATATGAAAACATTGCTGCCATATAAGAAATTGGGAGAAAATCATGAACACATTTAGACGAGATGCAATGATCAGCTTAATTCTGATATCACTGGGATTATTTGCTTGTTCGCACGTTAATTATATTGGAAAATCATACGAACCCACTAGCCAGGTTGATATCTTCTTCTCAAAAGAAGAGGTGAAAAGGGAGTATCAAATTATTGGATATGCTATTGGGGCAGGGCAAATATTTGTATCTACAAATAGACTCCAAAAAGCACTGATTGAAAAAGCTAAATCAAATGGAGCGGATGCCATACTCATTACAGAGATCGGAAGGGATAATGAAGAAGACGGAAGAGGCTTCGATGCAGAAAAGCAAATTAAAGCGGCTTTTTTAAAATACCAGAAGTCTTAGTCTATTTAATACGCCAGCCGAACTGGAAACTTGTTTTTTTTTAAGGATAGACTAATATACAGCCTATTTTTAAAACAGCTCTTATTCCCAAGAGCATTTATATGATATTTCTTTTTTTCGTATCTGAGAACTGACAGAAAAAATATCCGTATGTTGTACTTTCTGATTTACCTACAGTTTTCAA